>Ga0326728_10000146_pt1:97500-289666 | contig 289666 bp, 255 predicted proteins | sample MB3enrmetagenome_FD_207602 | JGI IMG/M metagenome (GOLD analysis project Ga0326728, IMG submission 207602) | Lab enriched peat soil microbial communities from McLean, Ithaca, NY, United States - MB31MN | ecosystem: Environmental > Terrestrial > Soil > Wetlands > Peat | place...
GTGCCCATGGCGCGCAGGCCGGCGGCGCGAACGAACATGTCCACCGCGGTATCGGTTATCAAAGTCCGCAGCGGTTCATCGTCGCCATCGAACAAGCCGGTCAAAATTTTGGCCAACGTCTCGGTGATGGCGTCGCCCAACATCTCCACGCGTTCCTGCGGCCCCCGCAGGAACGCGATCAACGGCCGGAACGCCGCGGGCATCTGGCGGCCGCCGAGGATGTGGATACCGCGAAACAAGAGCCGCTGATCCGGGGTATCGAGGTCCTCGCGCAGCGCGCGGTCCAGGACGGCGAGAATGTCCGGCTCGACGTCGGCAGCGTAAAGCGTCGCGAACGCAACCTCCACCGCCGGCGTCGCGGCCGACATGCGCAGTGCACCGACGATGCTTTCACGGCTATGCCCCGTGTCTTCCAGCTTGGGAACGCCGGCGGGAAGGGTTTGAGTCATGGCACAACCTACCTCTGGGCGATTTTTATCATCAGGACGTGGCGCAATGTCGCCTTTGCCGAGCTGCGGCCCGACTTTTCCACTGCCCCGCAGCCGACAATCCATCATGCTCCGGCTCGACGTCGGCTGCCACCGCGGGGCGCCGGACGACCGGCGCGGCGCACGTCGGGTTTCGAGGAGACGGTGTCGATCCGCGGCCCGGGCCTCTACCCGATCCCATCCCGAACTCGGCCATCAAAGTCCTCTGCGCCGATGGTACCGAAGCATTTTCCGGAAAAGCGGTAACCGGTTTTCCGATCGAAAATGCGTGTAACCTGATCTACTCAAGGCTTGGAAGAGTAGGTCGCTGCCAGGTCTGCCGAGAACGGAACGCTTCACATCTCCTCATCACGATTTTCATGCAAAAAAGCCCCGCGGGTTCGCTCCCGCGGGGCTTTTTTTGTTGCGAATGCACTCGTGGCGAGAGTTCCCGCGCCGGCGGTCAAGGTTGGCCCCGGTCTGCTCCGCACGACCCCTGAGCCATGATATGCTCTCGACAATTTCCCCAGTGATCCAGGGCCGAGGACGAAGTTCGATCAGGCGGAGAGTCGAGCTTGAGCTTTTTCTTGGAGGGCGCGTCCGCGCGAGGCTGTTGCCTGGTTCGATACGATCAGACGAGCAACGTCTGAACGACATGCGCGGCGAGCTGATAAGCTCCCGCTGTGACATCGAAGGCGATAACGGGAGCCGGCGCGGCATGGTAGGCGCGGAGGGCGTTGGCCAGGATGGGCCTCGTTTTGGCCTTATCCTTGCAGCCGATTCCGAGCAGAGCCAGCTCCGAGAGGCGCGCGGATGCCGATGGCGCGCGATCCAGCGCGGCGATAATGGCATCGGCCGCGCCTTCATCCCGCTCGATCCGCCGCAGGAATGCAGGCGTCCAGAAGGCACAGTTCCAACCGAACGTCTCGCCGGGCTCGTTCTTGAGCAACCATTCTAAAGCGCCAACGATGTCTCCGGTCGCGGCCGTTACGCGCAGCCCGGTAACCAAGTCGTATCGAAGTCCTTTGCTCTTTTGTCGCAGCAAGCTCTCAAGCGCCATGTCCCGCTCCCGCAGGAGCGCCTCAGCGAGCGCCGACGCCGCGCATTCACTCTCCGGATGGGCGATGAAGACGTCAATTACAGACTGCCGCAAATTGGAGTGCGCGAAATATTCCGCGAATATCTCCGCTGCCATCATCTCTGGCCAGCGGTCATAATTGCTGCGCGGCGGGCCGTGCGACGATATCGGCCGAAGCAAGAGCGGCTCGATCAGTTTACGCATCGTTTCGCCGTCCGGCGCGAAGCGCCGCAGGGCAGTAAGCCATTCTTGGAGCGGCATTTGCGTCGACGCGATCCGCTGCTCAAGGAGCTGAAACAGCCGCTCGGCTCCGGAGGTGCCGGGGTTCAGGACCTTAAGGGTGCTGTTGGGTGAAAGCTCAAGCCGCCGAAGCGCACTCTCCTCGCCACCAAGCGCGTTCGCCACACCATCCCAGTGAGGCAGAACGCGGTCCAGATAGCGGCCGCTCTCATCCAAGGTGGAGCGGCCATCGAGCCCGATACCTTCGGGCTCCCCCTTGTGATCCTTGAGGTTCGTGAACACATCGATATGACCAGCTGCGATCAGGCCAACCACGGCTGCTGCCCGGCGGTGCTCGTATTCCGGTCCAAGCGCCCGGAGCTCTTTGGCGAGGAAATCCCGCTCGTCATTTCCGAACGTGTCCTGAGCGATGCAGGCCTCCGTCCATGCCATCACCGCTTCACCTGCCGCGATGCCGTGCGTGTCTTGCCGCGTGGCGGCAAGCAGTCCGAAGGCGGCGGGATTCGACGGCGCCGCAGCGCCAAGCTCCGCCACGAGCGAAACGCGCGCGGCATTTGGCAGAGGGGCAATCACCTTCATGATCCGCCTGCACATATCAGAGTCCGCCGCGTAGGCGTCGGCGACAACCCCGATATTGCCATCCCGGATCGTCAGTTCGGCGCTGGCCATCTCGCGTATCTCAGGTCGGGCCGCAAACGTACAGATCATTGAGGCGCGCCATCCATCCCCGTGGAGTGAGCGCTCGCCAGGATCGCCGGCCTCATAACTTGCCTTGAACGCTTCTTCATCTTCCGGGCCGATCCCAAGACGGCGCAGGCCCGCCATCAGGAAGCGCGTATCGTGCGGCTTCTCACGTAGCGCCCGCAGGATGGCCTGCCGCACTGCCGCTTTGTCATCGAGGACGGACGCGGCATCTTCGGCTATAGGCGCGAAGGCTTTTGCCGGGGTATCCAGCATCGCCTGAAACGCTTCCCGCACCTCGGCATCATTCCGGCCCCAGCCCTCCGCAAGGCCCTGCGAGGACCAGAACGTCAAACCCTCACCCGCCTTCATCGAATCAATCATGCGCCTTTTGAGCGACGGAAGCTTTAAGACCAGGCTGATCCAGTACCATTCGTAATCGTTGTGTTTTTCACTGATTACGTGCTTTTCGATCAGTTCGATCAATTCGGGCGTCCAGTTCACCCGTTCCAGCGGAATCTTCGAGCGGCCGAACAGTTCATGAAGCGACCAATCCTCGGCCAGAAGCTCCCGTAGCGCCGGCGCGATTAGACGATGCGCGGGCTCCGTGATGATGAGGGCGCCCAGTAGCGGAATGTCGAAGCGGTGTCGGGTCGACTTCTCGATCGCGCGCTCAAGGCGAGCGAGAAGCTCGCTCTTGTGGCGTGAGGCAAAATATTCGACGAGATCACCTCCTATAATATCCGACCATAACCGATCGCGCTCCACCGCGGCCTTAAGGAAGATATCGAGATCGCCGAGATCGGCTTCGCTGCGCGCCGCGCGAATGCGGATTGCGTCAACCTGCAGCCCGGCAAGCGGGGCGTGCCGGAGCTTTGCAGCGAGCGCCAAAACATCGGGGTCGCCCGGCCAGCCATGGCCAAGCGCGAACAGGGCGCCGTGAAGCGTCTCGGCGGATCTCGGCTGGTGCGCGAGCCGAAGCAGTGTGTTTTTTACGTCGGCATCACCGCCCGCAAATTCGCCGAGCACCGAGCCGGCGGCCCGCCACGCGCCCTCATGATCGCCTGCGACGACGCGGATCAGGAGCGGTATGCACGCGCGCTGCAACCCCTTATCCCACTTCCGCATCGCAAAGATGGCGCCCTGGCGGCCGTACCCGTGATAGTCGGGTATCCATTCGGCAAGTTTCTCGGCGCATTGCGCCGAAACCGATTGTGAAAACAGGCCGTCCACGGTGGCGGCGACAAGAGCTTGTTGGCGCGTCCCCCATGCACGCAGCTCCGTCTCCTCGAAAAGTCGCCGCGCGAGCTGCTGCACCCTCGTAATGTCGTGGGCAAAGTCGGCGAAGGCCGCTTCGGTCTGGAGGGCGTCGCGCAGCGCTTCTTCGGCGGCATCGCGCACGGGCGCCTCGCCGAGCGCCTCGACAAGAACCCCAACTTCGCGCTCGTTCCGCACAAGAAAGAGCAGATAAAGGATGGGCTCCTTCCACACCGCTTGAGCGGCATGAGCCCCGATGAACGCGATCCGCTCCGCCAGCGAGAGCTGCGCGAGATGCGCGCCCGCGAAATACTCCTGCAGGGAGCGGTGGAGAAACCCAATATGGTCTTGCGCCTTTCGGACGAGGACGCCGGCAACCTCCTCGCCGAAAGAGAATACGGCCCGCGCCTCGTCGTCGGCGTCGGCCGAGTTTGTTCTTCCCGTCCGCGCCAAAAGCGCGGCGCCCCTCGCGACCGCGTCTGCTTCGAGCGCGCCATCAGCGACCGCCCCCCGCAACTCTCCGGAATGAAGGGCGAATGCGAAATCTTCCAGCAGCCGATCCCGCTGCCGCATCTTCTGGGCAGGCGCAAGCCGCAGCGCGTCTTTGGCGCGCCGCTTGGGCTGATGCTCGACCAGTTGCTCGATGATTTCCTTGCTTGCATCGAACCGGTTGCGCGGCAGATCGCGGCCAAGTCGGTGCAGTTTGAGTAGCGCAAGGAGAAAAAGCGGATTTTGCGCAAGCCGCGTGATACCAGGGCTTGCCGCCAGCGCCTTTATAAAATTGTCGGCACGGCTTTTGGCTTGCCGCTCGACAGCCGCTGCCGTGGCGCTCCGCTCAAGCTCATGCCGCTCGAGGATGCGGTACCAAAGAAGTGCAAGACTGCTTCGCTGGAAATCCGAAAAGGGCGCAAGGCGGACGCGCCGCCACGTCCCTCCAATGCCACTCAAGGCCTTCAACCCATGCGGCCGGGACGTTGCGATAACCGGCGCGCCAGACTGCTCGGCGAAGACCGTCAGCGAGACGATGAGCGCGTCGGCAACTGACTGCTCGCTGGCCTCGTCGAGACCGTCTACCAGCAAAACGAATTTTCCCGCCCTCAGGACACGGCGCATGCTCTCGGCCGTTTCCGGCTCATTGAGCGCATGGATGAAGGCATGGGCCACGTCTTCGAGCGGTGGCGGCCGATCCTTCCCCTCGCACATGCTTGCCCAAAGGCCGAAAGGTACCCAGACCGGCAGAAAGCCGGCGTAGCGCGTAGCAACGCCGCGCATCGTCGGCGAGTCCGAGAGAATATCGAGGGCGAGATAGCGCAGGAGCGTCGTCTTGCCGGCGCCCGCTTCGGCCGTGATCACGGCGCGCGGCACTTCGGCAAGAAATCCGCCAATGGGGAGACGCTGCTCGCTTGGCGGCGAACGCAAATTGCGGCCCGTGCGTGCGATTCCGGCCGCCGTTCTATAAAGCTCGGCCTGGCTGGGCGGTTCAGGGGTAGTTGGCTTTTGTTCGTCGGCGGTTAGGCCCTCGCGCTCTGCGAACACCGGTTCCAGAATAATGTCCGGTTCGACGTAGCGCCGCGAGAGTTCGGGCGCCGGCATCTCCGCGCCGGAGCGACCTGCCAAAGGAAGCCCTGGATCGACGATACCGATCCAGGCGGTGTACAACGATTGCAGACGTGCTCGTAACGACGCCAGGTCGAGGCGCGATATTCGGTTCGTGAGCGCCGCAACGACTTCTGGCGCACAGACCCTCTCTACCCAGGGCCGCCCGAAGAAGTCGTCGATAATCTCCCCCTCGGTTTTCAGCCTTTCAGCCAACTCGGCCGCGAACAGCGGCTCGAACGTAACCCCCTTCTGTTCCAGGCGGGTACGGGTCTTCTCGATTTCATCGATGACTTTCGGATCCTCGATTGGACAAGCCACCGCAAGGACGAAGCGCTTGGCTTCCTTGGCCCAATCCGCATTCATGAAGACTTTCACGGCCGCCTTCACGTCGGCGACTCCAAACTTCTTGTGACGCTTGCTTTGCCAGGCTTCGAAACTTCCGTCTTTCATGCGTACGAGAACGTCAATCCCGAGCTGCCCGTAGCCCGTGGTTCCGTATGACCAGGCTTTCTCGACCGCGCCATCGATGCGGGCGAGCCGGTAGCAAAGCCGCTCGAAATTCTCCCAGCCAAGTCCGAGAAAAGGAAGCTCGGCAGGCCGCGTCGCGATCGGCGGAGGCGGTCCTGCGCCGACGGGGTCACTTGCGAGCCACGACGGATTTTCACGGCGCGCCGGCGCCTTTTTTCTCGCCGACACGCGTCTCCGGGTTTTTTTCTTCGCTGCCTTCGTCATGGCCAAAGGATTTCTCTGCGCCGCCAGTATTCAACCTCGCCGGACGCTGACATAGCTTGACGTTCCCGGAATTACGGCGACACCTAACCCATTTTCCTTATTTCCAGTTGCCAACAGCGCGACGGGTGCCGGTGACTAATGAGTGGCTTGCCGCGGCGATTCGAAAAAGTCCGCGCGATCGCGCCTTGGTCTGCCATAAAAAGCACGAATCAAGGCGGCGTGTCACAATTTCGGCGCCCGGGTGCCAAACAAGGCGCGGAAGAAAATCCTCGTCGGATCAGAGCGATGGCCTTTCGCCCGCGGAATTTCTTGAACTCGCGCCGCGCGGCGATCTAAAAGCGCCGCTCCCGCTCTCTTGCAGGATCGTCAGCCGGCGACACCGGGTGGCGGAGCGGGTGCGGTTCCCGCGGGCACGGGCTCGTCACCTGTGCTCCCCGGGCGGCTTCGGCAGGACACGCCCGGCCGGCATCATGACCGGACTGCGGGTGCAATCTCGCTGGACGGGGACAGGAAGGCGCGGGTAACGCCCGCGGTGACGTGAGCGGTCCGGACCGTCCGGGCCGAAAACGTTGCGACGCGCGCGTCTTTCGAACCATCGGGGCGCGCGCGCCGACCAAGTCCCCGGAAGTCGCGTGGCTGAAGCTGAGCGGTGGCGTTCGGTCGCTGCCGCAAGTGCCGTGGTGGAACGCCGACAGGCGAGCCGCCCCCTCCCATGCCCTCCCCCGCAAAATGGGGTCCCCGTCGCGCGAGCGACGGGGTGAACCTCGGGGGAGGGTAAGGGTGGGGGCGGTGCCGCGCCGTAAGGCGCGGAGGTTGTTGCACAGCGTTTGTCGGCGTTCCGCTTTCCTGTTTTTTGCTTGTTTCCCGGGCGCAGCGCAGCATGAAATGATGCGCTGCAGACCCGGGACCTTCGGGAGTTCCGCGTTCGCGAAGGTCCCGGATCGGCGATGCGCCGCTGGCGCGGCGCATCTTGTCCGGGAAACGCCAGCTTCCCTTATCCGCGCAAGATCGTGACGGCATCCGGTCCCACCACCGGCGCCGTCTGACGAAGATCAGGCTCGGTTTTTTGTTTGTTTGCTTGGTGCCGGCAAGACTCGGGCGCGAAGGGGCGCCGCGAGAACGATGGGTGTATATTCACCTCTCCCGTTCCGGGAGAGGTCGGCCGCGAAGCCGGCCGGGTGAGGGTAAGTGGCCGCAGCACTGGGCGAAAAGTCTACTGCCCCTCACCCGCCCTTCCCCCCGATCAAGTCGGGGGTCGGGCTCCCTCTCCCGCAAAGCGGGCGACGGGCGAGGGGAAGAAAGCGTTTCGCTCCCGGCTACGGTTTTTTGCCCCGCCCGCTTCGGCAGCTTCGGCGGCTCTGTTCGCGCGGGCTTCCCGCTTGTGAGGAACCGGAAATCCGCCCATGCTGTTGAAGTAGGATAGAACGCGCGCGGAGATTTCCATGAGCGCCGACCAATCCGAGCAAAAGGGTCCCGATCTCACCAAGGGCGTTGCCATCGCCGACATCGCCGACGGCGGCATGATCGGGGGGTATGTCGGCGACGAAGCGGTGCTCGTTGCGCGCCGCGGAGACGCGTTCTTCGCGATCGGCGCGACCTGCTCGCACTACAACGGCCCGCTCGCCGAAGGCCTGATCGTCGGCGAGACGGTGCGCTGTCCGTGGCATCATGCCCGCTTCAGTTTGCGCACCGGCGAGGCGGTCGGTGCGCCCGCGTTCAACCCGGTGGCCTGTTGGCGCACCGAGCGGCGCGACGGCAAGGTCTTTGTGCGCGAGCGGAGCGAAGCGGCCGAGGGGGCGAAGTCGCGCGGCCGTGGCGGCGCTTCCGGCAAGCCGGGGCGTATCGTCATCGTCGGCGGCGGCGCGGCGGGTTTCGCCGCGGCGGAGATGCTGCGGCGCGAGGGATTCGGCGGCACGTTGACGCTCGTTTCCGCCGATGCCGACGCGCCCTACGACCGGCCGAATTGCTCGAAGGACTTTCTTGCGGGCAGCGCGCCGGAAGACTGGATGCCGCTGCGGCCGGCCGATTTTTACAAAGAACAGGCGATCGATCTGCGCCTCGGCGCCGAGGTTACCGGGATCGACGGCAAGGCGAGGCAGCTTACGCTCGCGAGCGGCGATACGATGGCCTTCGACAAGCTCCTTTTGGCCACGGGTGCCGAGCCGGTCCGCCTCGACATTCCCGGCGCGCGCGAGCCGCACGTTTCCGTGCTGCGCTCGCTCGCCGATTCGCGCGCGATCATCGCCGCGGCAAAGACGGCGCGGCAGGCGGTCGTGATCGGCGCAAGCTTCATCGGTTTGGAAGTCGCCGCCGCGCTGCGCGCCCGCGACATCGCGGTGCATGTCGTCGCCCCGGAGCGCCGTCCGCTCGAGCGCGTGCTCGGCGCCGCATACGGCGATGCCATCCGGGCGCTGCACGAAGAGCACGGCGTCGTCTTCCATCTCGAGGACACGGTCACCGCAATCGCCGGCCGCGACGTCAAGCTCAAAAGCGGCGGCACGCTCGCCGCGGATCTGGTGGTCGTCGGCGTCGGCGTGCGGCCGCGGCTGCAATTGGCCGAACGCGCCGGCCTGACAATCGATCGCGGCGTCGTGGTGGACGCGTATCTGGAAACCAGCATCCCGGACATCTTCGCCGCCGGCGACATCGCGCGCTGGCCGGAGGCGCACAGCGGCGAACTTTTGCGGATCGAACACTGGGTCGTGGCCGAGCGCCAAGGCCAGACCGTGGCGCGCAACATGCTCGGAGAGCGGCAGCGCTTCACCGACGTGCCCTTCTTCTGGAGCCAGCATTACGACGTGCCGATCAACTATGTCGGCCATGCCGAAAAATGGGACGAACTCGTGGTCGAGGGCGACATCAAGGCGCGCGATTGTCTGGTACGCTACCGGCGGGGCGGCAAGGTGCTCGCGGTCGCTTCGATCTATCGCGATCTCGAAAATCTCAAGGCCGAGTTGGCGATGGAACTGGCTTGATAGCCCCTACTGCCCGCTGCAAGACGTGGATGGCCGGAACAAGTCCGGCCATGACGATCCGCTGTGATCATAATCTCGCGCCCCCAGACGCCGTAAGCGTGTAATCTCATCACATGACTCAGGCCGGCGACCCGCGCATCTATCGTCCGCATGTCGCGCGCAACCGCGATCCGATCCTCGACGTATTGCGGCGCGTCTTGCCGGCGCAGGGGCTTGTGCTCGAGGTGGCGAGCGGCAGCGGCGAGCATGCGGCCTATTTCGCCGAGCATTTGCCGGCGCTCACCTGGCAGCCGAGCGATCCCGATCCGGCGGCGCTCGCCAGCATTGCCGCGCATCGGGCGGCGGCCGCGGCGCCGAACCTGCTCGCGCCGTTGCTGCTCGACGTGAGCGCGCTGCGGTGGCCGGTCGAGCACGCCGATGCCGTGATCTGCAACAACATGATCCACATTTCGCCGTGGTCGGCCAGCGAAGGCCTGATGGCCGGCGCGGCGCGCACTTTGCCGGCCGGCGGCATTCTTTATCTTTATGGTCCTTATAAGATCGATGGCCGCCATACGGCGCCGAGCAACGCGGCGTTCGACAGAACGCTGCGGGCGCAAAACTCCGCTTGGGGCATCCGCGATCTCGCCGACGTCGCGGCCTTGGCCGAACGCGACGGTTTGGTGCTGACGCAAACCGTCGCAATGCCGGCCAATAATCTGAGCGTCGTTTTCCGGCGCGGATAGCGAGCGTGGTGTCGGCAACCGCGCCCGCGTGCGTGTTTCTACGTATGAGGCTCTTTATCGCTCGGAAAGGATTGGCGGCGAATTTGGACGTGACTGGGAGAGGGTTTGATCCCGCGAGGCATTAACGTGTTCAGTTCCATCAGGCGAGTTCAAAACAGTACGGACATCACCCACCTGGCCATCGTCACGCGCGCCGTGGAGACTGGATTCATGGCCGCTGGCATCACTGTGGCGGTTGTTGCCGTCGTGCAGTCGGTCATTATCGTCTTGAGCTGGATTGCTTCCGCCGGCTAACGCCGGCGCCGCGGCGTTTATCAGAATCCGGCGGGCATGCGCGCGGCACGTCGCGACGCGCGCGCGCGAAAATCACCTGTTCTCCCACAACGCCTGCAGCCGTCGCCGGAACGCCTTCGGGCGCTCGGCGAACAGGCGCGAGGCGATGCGGGCGGCGCGGCGGATCAGCTTTTCCTTGTGCTCGTCGCAGAACGGCATCAGCCGCGAGCGCCAGGGCGCGAGCGGCTGGTGCGGGCCGACCAGCTTTTCCAGCACTTCGAGGTCCTGACAGCGGCCGAGCCGGTCGCGCAGCCGCTCGGCCTCGTCGATCCACATGCGGCCGAAGCGCGGCCACAGCGGCTCGACCAGATCCATCTGATAACGGTGATCGACCGCGCGCCGGCGCAGCTCGTGCAGCTCGACCGGCGGGGCCTGCAGCCAATCGTCCGGCATGAGCCGCTGCACTGCGCGGTATCCGGCGGCCAGCCGCGCAGCGATCTCCGCGAACGCCAGCGTGTCGAGCTGCCAGGCCTCGACAGCGGCCGCGGCCGCATCGAGCCAGTCGAGAATCCGGCCGTGCAGTTCCGCCGTCAGCACTGCCCGCTCCTCGTCGGCGCGCAGCTTTTCGAGCCGTCCGCGGATGGTCGCGACCGAACGTTCCGACAGCGTGAGGCCGCTGCCGACCAGGTCGTCGAGCGCATTGAGCGCGGATTGGCCGTCGCGCGCCTGGCCGAGCGCGCGCGCATGCTCGCGCGCGTCGCGGCGCCAGCGGCCGGCGTCCTCGACCAGCGGCTCGATCAATCGCATCAGCGCGCGCCAGCGTTTCATGGCGCGGCGAAACGCGTGCACGGCCTCCGCGGTCGAGCGCTGCGGATCGCCGATCGCGGCCCGCGCGTCGGCAAGGATCGCCCCGGCGGTCGCGCGAATCGCCGGGCCGATCGCTGCCTTAGGCCGCAAAACCGGCTTGTTCCCCATATCGGTTTCTAGGAAGCCATGCATGACGGGGCTTTGAGGTTGTCCATGACATTATGACGAAAAATCGGGCTCGCCGCACTTCCCTTATCGGGTGTCGCTTGCTAAATGAAGGCCGCGCAGGCCGGTGGGTTGGGGTCACTATCCCGTTACCGCACCCCCGCCGCCATCGTGAGGCCCGCCGATCACACTGTTTCCATTGCAGTGCCGATTGCCGCGACGGGCCGCGCGACTTCGCCGCTGGCGAGGTCCGACGATCAAGTTGACGCGGGGTGGAGCAGCCCGGTAGCTCGTCAGGCTCATAACCTGAAGGTCGTAGGTTCAAATCCTACCCCCGCAACCAACTTTTCTCCGCAATATCAATTGGATAGCCCGCCATTGGCGGGCTTTTTCATTCTTTCCGAACTACTCCAAGCCAATACAAAAGAAATGCCTTTATAGCCAACGGGTTAGAATAAATCCGTCAGGGATGACGAACCCTCGGCGAAAATTCCACGGCACAAAACTGGCACAAAGCGGCACAAAAATCGGCGCGATCCAACACCATTTGTTCCGAGCCGGCTAGGGCATTTCTTCGCTGGCATGCGACGGGGCAAACCGTGGCAACCACGCTTCCGAACGCAGAAGCGCGGCCGCTCGCACAACGCTCGGGACACAGCTAGCCTCTTTGCGCGATACCGACGCGCTTCGGTCGGCCAAACTCCGTTCTTTTCGATAATTGAGCAGTCCCCCAACATCTCAGCCGGGGACTTCCATCTTGGGTAAGCGCGCTGCATTGCGGAGTTGTAGTCGATCGCCACGCCCATGCCTGGCTGAAATCGCTCAAGAAGGAGAAGTTCGAACTCGGCGCGGGGAAGCGGATGCTGGTGAGAGGCGGAAAGCTTGATCACACTTATCAGATCACCGTACCGGAGGATCTGAATGGCTTTTCGTGACATCTACCGCCGGCAAGTAGCCCTCCTCATGCGCACTCTTCTGCTCATCGCGGAAGAGCGACGCCCCAGCCGGCATGGATGCGAAGAGCTGGGGCCAATCGTCTTGGGGCTCAATCTCATCATATCGAAATATGGACGTTTGTGGATTGTATTCCGATACGATGAACGCAAAGTGTCAGCCGTATTTGCGGACATGCCATCAGAGCTTAAGTCGTTAAGTCAATAAAGTTTGCAGTTTTGAGACCTTAAATCAATAAAACTTGCTCGATCGGGGCCTATGAAGCGCTTAAGTGGCGCAAATTTGCCAGCTAGCGAGTGATCTGCTCGGACTCACATTCGTTTTTGGGATCAAGCATCGAATCAAGATGGGCATGCCGATCGTCCATGCGTGACGAGCTGATCGCCTGAACCTCCTCGTCAGAAAGTTCCGCCGTCTTGAATCTGCGGCGCCATCCCTCGGTGCGATGGAGATCCCCGCGCTTATCGTCGTTCATCTTTGCACCTCCGGTTTCCGGACCAAAGACGAAGAGCTTAGGTCGCGTGTTTATTTTTGCAAAGGCGGAATCTTTGGTACTGACTTTGCGTTGCCAATCCTCCAGCAAAAAGAAAGGTCGGGGTCTTTATGGATTATAGGCCGTTCGGCTCTTGGGTGATTTCTCTCGTTGTCAGCGATCGCTGACATATGCAATTGTCAACGAACGACGACATTTGGGATATGGCACCGTCCGTTCGCACCCGGGGGGCTTCAGCGCCGTCAAAAGGAATCAGCCGCACGCATAGCGATGCGTGAGGAGCTGCTTCGGGTAGACACGCATTCCCCGCGCCGCGCGCTAAGCAGTTGATTCAGGCCAATTTTATAACTATGACGCATCTCAGATGCGCGAAAGTTATAATTCACTTGCATTTTGCGTGGAATATGCTAACTATCATGCATCTTAAATGCACGAAAGTTAGAAATGCCCCTGCATCTCGTCGGCGAAAATCTCGATAAAACCCGCGGCCATTACCGAGCCGAGACGGGCAAACTCGTTCAGCTGGTGCGCGGGGTTTATGTCGACGCCGACGACGACATCGACGCCACCGTGCTCAAGCACGCCGTTCGCATCGCCAAATATCTTTACCCGACGGCCTACCTGTCCGCCGCCAGCGCCGTCACCCTCGCACCATCGCGCGATGGCAGGCTCTATATAAGCGGCCGGCGCAACATGCGCACCCGCATCCGCGCCCTTGAGATCATTCAGAACGAGGCGGCCCAGCATCCGTCCCTTGGCTCCGCCGTCATCGACGACGGCATGGGAGAGTTCAGGGCGGATGTGTCTTCCATCCGCCAGCGCTTTCTTGAGGCGTTCCGATTGCGCAGCGAGCATGCCGCGTCGATCGACGATGCGATGCGGGAAAGCATCGCGGCCCGGTTGATCGAGGAATATGGCAGCCCGAACGAAGCCGCCACCGCTGTCTGGACCCTGGCGCGGGAAAACGAATGGTACCGCGAAGGAGAGCGGGCCGAGCGTTTTCTCACCCGGAGTCCCGCGCCCGCCACGCCCGTTCGCAACGAAGCCGCCCTCGACTTGACCGTCGCCTGGCACGGCGAACCCATCGGGCATTTGCTGCACGATGGATTCGAATGGCGCTGGTCTCCGCTCGAAAGGAAGGGCCCGCAGCTGATCCGGCAGACAACGCCTGGGAAGCTGCCACCATTCATTCTGTCCCTGCTGCCCGAGGGCTGGCTCGAATCCGTCCTCCACGACAAGGATGAACGCGCGGCGCTGCGATCGGGCAAGCGCTACATGTCGAACATCACCATCGTCGAGAACCCGAGCGAACTCGCCGGCCTGCCCCGCGACGTACTGCTTACGCGCCTCGATCGGTTCAGCTTGAATGGCGCGTTCACCGGACGCTATGCCGGCCCCGGCCGTGGCGAGATGGACGACAGCTTCGAGCGAAACCTCGCGCGTATTTTTGAAAGCAGCGAAACGCCGCGTCTGTCCGGTGTTCAAATCAAGGCTCCCATGTACCTTGATGAAAAGGGCGTGCTGCTGCCGAGCACGGCAACGCCTTTCACGCACATCCTGAAACCGGCAGGCACCAGCGGATATGAGGCCCTTCCCATCATCGAGTGGCTTGCCTTGACGCTTGGGCATGCCAGCGGTTTCGCCGCGCCCGCCGCCGCGCTGGTTCCCATGCCCGACGACATGCCGCCCGCCCTTTTGGTCGAGCGGTTCGATATCCGTGAAGGGCTCGAAGACCGGCGCATGCTGGCCCTGGAAGACCTATGCTCGGTCCTCGACCTGCCGACCGAGGCCAAATACAGCAGCACCATCGAGCGGATCGCGCGGGCCGTTCGGCCCTTATCGACCGCGCCCGACGAAGATGTCATCATCATCCTGAAGCGCGCCCTGTTCGCCTGGCTGATCGCCGACGGCGACATGCACCTCAAGAACATAGCGCTCTTGAAAATCGCCGATCCCGGCGCAGACAAGTTCCGTTCCGTCCGGATGGCGCCGCTCTACGACGCGTTGACCACGCGCGTTTTTCCCAGGCTGAGCCGTGACCACATGGCGCTGAAGCTGAACGGCAAGGACGACAAACTGAAGCGCGTCGATTTCCTGACCTTGGCCCGCACGGCCGGCCTTAAAGCAGCCGACGCCGACATGGCGATCGATACGCTGATCGGCCAGTTGGAGAATGCCGTCGATCGCGTGGCGCTGCCGGCCCTAGCGAACTATGGCCCCAACGGCAAGGACATGGCGGATCGGATGCGTGAAATCGTTCGCGGCCGTTTGTCCGCGTTCAAGTGATTGCCGCAAAGTTTATATAGAAGGAAATCGACAGCTTCGAGGATGCAAGACAAGTCGCACGAGTCACTATTCAGTCAGATGCAACTGCTGCGGGGGACTCCGAAGAGATCGAGGCGGCGGATTTGCCAGCAGTCGCCGCGCGGAGAATATCTGTAGAACGCTGCCATTAGGCGAACTGGGACTCAATTATCTCCTATCCGCCCACTTAGCCTGGCGCTCCCGAAGGCGCTGTTTGGAGGTTTTGTCCTCCCAGCCATCAGACTCTTCTTCGTCCACCAGCTCTGCCCATAGCATGATGAGGGCAAAGCCGTTCTGCTGAAAGAAGACCTGCTCGTAGAGACCGGGAAGCGGCTTGCCCCAATCGGATTCAAGCCAAATCTCTGCTCGGGCCTCGGAGATAATCGACGGGTGGTCCAGTTGCTTTGCTGCCCGAAATAGCAGTGAGCCCACTGGCACTGGAGTCCCGGGTCTTACGCCCAATCGAGGAAAGCGACCGATGTCGCGGTATATGCGGTCAATCGTACCGTCCTTCACCACGACCAGAGCCACCGGCTCATTATGATATTGCGCGTAGGTGCGCGCAGCCGCTTCCTTGCTGACGTCGAACAATCCGGCAAGCGTGATGATCTGTGAAAGTTCGGGGTCCCGAAACTTCCCCATTTCCTTCCGCCATAGTGGCGGCGGCATGAGAATTAACCCGGAAAATTCGTTAGCCTCAACCTCCATGCGGGCGGCAGCGCCCTCTTCCTTGCCCGTCCAACGGCGCATGTCGGCACGAGAACATTGGAAGCCGCCCGCCGGGGGCTTGTGGGTCGTCATCAAGAAATGACCGAGTTCATGCCCGATCGTGAAGCGACGCCGACCACGTCGCGCAGCACGATTGACGAGGATAATGCCGCTGCTACGCGCATCGTCGGTAATGAGACCGCCCTCGAATCCATCCGCGGACAATTCCCGGATTTCTGCGATGTCGAGTTGATGCGCAAGTTCCTCTATAGGCACCGGAATGGTGAGGTTGGGTTCCGCTTTGAGAATCTTCCCGACCAGCCCCATCGGCGAGCCGGTGCCATCGAGATCGATCCGCGAAACCTGCATCTTCTTATCCTTCGCGTTTCCTGAAATGATCCATCATCGATTGGATCGCTTTCCTATCCTCGTCCGACAGATCCTTTAGCTCGCGATACATGGCGACCAGTTGCGGCTTCTCATCCGCCCCGGCGGGATTTTCGCCGATAAGATCGGCCACACTCACGTCAAAGCACTTCGCCAACTTCCTCAGTAAGTCGATCGACGGGTTTTTCGCGCGCGCTGTCTCTAAGTCCCAGATGTGAGCCTTCGAGGCGCCGACCTCGTCGGCTACGTCTTGGAGGGACTTCCGCGTCTTAATTCTCAATTCCTTCAGTCTTGCAGCCAGCGCCATACCCACCTCTATCCATGCGAAATCCGGGCGATGGCCGGCGCGGCCACCGCAAATCAGACGATATTGTACCAGAATAGTTGACACCGCCGCAACCGTATGGTTTAATCCATACGAAATCGTCAGGACGAGCCCGGCGCAGCCCTGCTCAGTCAGTTGGCAAAACGCCGTCTGCTTTAGAGGAGAACGTATGAGCGAGAGCGAACACGCGGATCACGTCCGCATCGAAATTAACCGCGAGGAGTTCCGCTCCCCGACGCCAACCACCGGCCATGCTCTCTACGAGCTTGGCGAGATCGGAGAGCATCATGAGCTGTTCCGGGAAGCGGATGGCGGCCACAAAGAGAGGCTCATTCCTCGCGACTCAACGGAAGTCCGTCTGAAAGAGGGCGAGCACTTCTATAGTGAGAAGACGATTACGATCATTGTCGAAGGCAAACCGCATCGGTGGCCCGAGGATCAGCTGATTTCCTACGATCAGGTCGTAAAGATCGCCATCAAAGACTATCCGAACGGAAAAACCTATGCCGTCAAATACGGCGACGGCCCTCCTCGCAATCCGGAAGGTCCGCTTCTGCAAGGCGAAAAGGTCAAAGTGAAAGAGGACATGTACTTCAATGTCTCAGATACTGGTCAGTCATAACGACGATCTCCGGCGGCTGGTCGAAAAAGGCTACGCCGTCGGATTCGACAGTAATTATTTGATCGTCCGCGACATTCCGTATCTCAATAGTGCGGGTGAGGTGAAATCTGGCGCGATTGTCGCCAAGCTTGTGCACGTCACTTCTGAAAAGGTCACTCAAGAGAATCATCAGGTCTTGTTCGCCGGTGGTTCCCCGCATCGTCTCGACGGCACACCGGTACCGAACCTCTCCGACCGGGCGCATACGCTTCCCCTGAGCGATGCCGCGAAGGACGTTGTCGTCGAGCGATCTTTTTCTAACAAGCGCATCGTGAACGGTGCGATGGTCGACTATGACGACTTCTTCGATAAGATCCACAGCTATGCCGGCCTCATCTCAGGCCCGGCCAAAGAGAAGGGCGCCAGCCCCTACACATTTCGCATCGTCGAGTCTGCGCCGCCGGACTCCGTCTTCAAGTTCCAAGACACCCTCACAAGCCGCGCAGAAATCACGGACCTCGCTGCCAAGTTCAAGGACGAGGTCGTGGCCATCATCGGGCTCGGCGGCAGCGGCACCTACCTTCTCGATTTCATGGTAAAAACTCCGGTCCGCGAAATCCGCGCTTACGATGGCGACGACTTTCACATCCATACGGCCTATCGTTCGCCCGGCTACGTCGAAGAGGCCGAGTTCGGTCAGAAAAAGGCTGCCGTCTATAGCCAGCGCTACGACAATTTTCGCAAGGGGCTGTCGATCGAGGCAAAATACGTTGACGCATCCACCGCAAAGGATTTTGACGGTGTGACATTCGCTTTCGTTTGTGTCGACAAAGGATCGGCCCGCCGCGAGATTTTTGATTTATTAATGGCCAAGAGCATTCCATTCATTGATGTTGACATGGGCTTGCACAGAAGGGAGGAGCGGCTCGCCGGCATGTTGCGCATGACCTATTATTCGACCGAAAATGCCGCGCTTGTCCGCGAAAAGGAAATCGCCGAGCTTAAGGACGCGCCCGATAACATCTACCGTACCAGTATTCAGATTTCGGAGCTAAACGCTCTGAATGCCGCGCTGGCGGTCATCCGCTATAAGCAAATCCGAGGGTTTTATTTCGAACAGGTTCCAAACTTCTATTCAGCGTTCGACGTTACCGATCTAAAGATCGTCGGCAGGACAAAGCTCGATGAAGTCGCGTAACTTCACCCTGCAGCGCGTACGATTCATTCCGGATAATCTTGAGCCGGATGTGCTTTATGTCTCTGAAAAGTATCGAACCGCTCATCACCTCTGCGCGTGCGGTTGCGGCGCCACGATTCGGACGCCCCTCGGACCCACAGAATGGTCTTTCATGGAAACCGAGACCGGCCCCAGTCTTTCACCATCGATCGGAAATTGGCAGCAGGCGTGCCAGTCCCATTATTGGATACAAGGGGGGCGCGTAGAGTGGGCAACACAGTGGAGTCAGAAGCAAATCGTCGCCGGACGTAGGCGTGAAGAGGAGCGTAGGCGCGAATACTATGACCGCTTACATCCGCCTGGGCTTTGGCAGCGGGTGTTGAGGTGGCTAAAGTCGCTTTTCGGATAGCGGCGGGTGTTTTTGAAGCAACAAACATCAGTCGAGGCTATGCGCAGGCGCCGCCTTTTTTGATTTTGTTCGATTTTTGTTCATGCCGAGGCTAACGTTCAATCCATGCTCGAACCCTTCCATATTCTTTCTCTTAGCGGCGGCGGCTATCTCGGCCTCTACACCGTCTCGGTAATCGCCGGCCTCGAACAGGATACCGGACGGCCCCTGGCGCGCAGCTTCGAACTGCTAGCAGGCACGTCCGTCGGCGGCATCATCGCGCTTGGTCTGGCCGCCGAGGTTCCCGCTTCAAAGATCAAGTCAGCGTTCGAGCGCAACGGCATGGCCATTTTCTCCCAGCGGCCCGCTCCGACAACCTGGTGGGGAGCCGTGCGTGACCTCGCACGATATGTGGGCAAGCCCAAGTATCAAACCGAGGTCTTGCGCCGTACCATCGTCGAACTCGTCGGCGAGGAAACGCGTATCGGCGATCTAAAACACCCGGTTATCGTGCCCGCCGTCAACCTGACCAAAGGCCGGCCGCAAGTCTTCAAGACGCCGCACCACATCAACTTCCGGACCGACCTTCATCTAAAGGTCGTCGACGTCGCGCTGGCGACTTCGGCGGCGCCGACTTATTTCCCCGTTGCCGAAATCGGCGACGCGCTTTACGCCGATGGCGGGCTCTACGCGAATTCGCCCGACCTGCTCGCTGTGCATGAAGCCGAGCATTTCCTCGAAGTCCCCGCTTCGGCCGTTCACCTTCTCAGTGTCGGGACCACGACTTCTCAATTTTCTTTCGCACACGCGCACGGGCGACAGCTCGGCTCATTCGGATGGTGGCGCGAGCAAAGGCTAGTGAACGTTATTATCGCCTCCCAACAACATGCCGTGGCCTACATGATGGGCCATCGGCTGGGCGATCGCTATTTGCGGCTCGATGCCGACCAATCTAAAGAGCAGGAACGTCACCTCGCTCTCGATGTCGCCACAGACGTCGCACAAAAGACAATCCGCGGGCTTGCCGCCGCAACGCTCCAAGCGCGCATCAACGACCCACAGCTGAGGGTGTTCCTCGCCCACAATGCTCGTGCGCCGGTTTTTCATCATCGCTTTGCCGCCTAAGGAGGTCCAGCGTGGGCTCAGCAGCCGGTCTATTCTACAGCGCCAACGACTCGGAAAAGCAAACGCTTTACCGCCGTATTACTCCGTCCGACGAACAATTCGAGGAACAGCAGGATCGCTGGAACGCATTGGCTGACCACTTGATCGCCGACCTCAGGGCACGCAGCGATTACCCAATAAGGACTTGGCTGCAAGGCTCGTACAAGACCGCGACCCAGATACGCCCTGTCCGCCTCAGCGAGGAGTTCGATATCGATCTCGGCGTTTACTTCCGGTGGCAAGGAAAGCCTCAAGACGGGCGGCACGGCCCCAAGACACTCAAGAATTTTGTTCAGGAAAGCCTAGACGCGTATGCCAACGCCAATACGACCGAAGTCGAACGAGTTTCCGAGCCCCGGGAGCGCTGCGCCCGTATTCAGTTCAAGAGCAGCTTCCACATCGACGTGCCCGCCTACCATCTCGACGCAGAGCGCGATGCGCGTCGACTCGCGACCGAGAGCGGCACTTGGGAAGGCAGCGATCCGAAAGCGATTTATGTGTGGTTTCGGGACTGTTTTGACGATCTGGCCCGCGCCAAGGTCCGTCGCCAAGTCAAATATATGAAGGCCTGGGCGGCCCTGAAGTTCGGCCTGAATGACGGGCGGCCGTCCTCAATCCTCCTTACCGTTCTCGTGGCCGATGCGGCAGGCGCGCTCGGAAGCTCCAACCTCGCCGCCGACGACGATACCCTTTGCGGCATTCTCGAACACATCGTCGAACGGCTCGAGGAGGATGCCGAGGTGTTCAACCCCGTCGATTCATCGGAAAACCTCGTGCGCATGACTGACACTCAGGTGGCAACCTTCATCGAGCGACTCAAATCGTTTCTCGATGTGGCGCGGCGCGCCACCGCAAAGACTGAGGAAATGGCTGCTGCCGACATTTGGCAGGAGTCTTTCGAGCACCTGTTCCCAATGCCAGATATCACCGAAGCGCTCGTCAAAGCGGCCGCGCAGCTGCCGGTTCGCTATATTCCTCCCGAAATCAAAGTCTCTGCAGTCTCACGTACTAATATCGCCGGCCGTTTTAGCGGCGTGAACCGAATTGGCCCGATCCCGAAAGACTGTGATATTTCTTTTGAAATCACCAATCCGCTTTCGCTTCCGGCGAATTCTCAAATTTTGTGGACGGTCCGCAATGAAGGCCGCGAAGCGGAGAACATCAACGACCTCGGCCACGTCGCCGGACGGGGCCTTATAGCCCATGAACGGTCGGCCTATCGGGGCACGCATTACATGGATTGCGTCGTCAAGATCGGAGGCGCGACCGTGGCCGTGCGGCGCATACCCGTCACCATAACCGGCCAAGAAATGCCGCGGCGCAATCCGCTCAGGCAACCGGAATGGGTCAAGCTGCGCGGACGGAGATAAATAGCCGGAGGATGAGTATGGGGCCCGCGTTGGGCATCGGCGTCGGGCGCCGAAGCCGCGTTCTACGTTGAAATCATCATTCTGGATCGAAGCCGTCGCCGTAAGGCCGTCGGCGTTCGTGTTGTGGATTGCCGTCGCCCATTTCCGCCTCTGGAGCGGGCCTCTGGGGCCCGAATCCCTTCCACCAATCTCCTGGGACGACCGTGATTGCGTCCGACTACCCGAACTGGTTATGCCACGGTGCTCCAGACTGCCGAGAGCATCGTCTGTCGGTCAGTTATTGGTTAGCGGCGCAAACAAACTCCCGATGCCATGCTTTCCAATCCCCGGATTGACGAGTGTGTAGCCGAACGTGCTATTTATGCGTGCGAAATAGGACAAATTCATTTAACGTCCTGCCGGAGACCAAAAGAAGCAAATTTACGAGGTCGGGCGCCGTTATGCCGATCGAACATATTCATACTTATTTGGTGCATCCCGGCAAAGGAGCGCACGAGGCGCCACGCATCCGGGGCAACACGCTGAGCTTGGATGGAAAGATGTTTCCTCTTCTCAACGAAATTTACGTCAAGTCCGACCACGACTGCCCCATCGAAATATCCTTCAATCATCGCGAAGACGGCACTCAGCAGAATCCTTGCAGGGATTTGATCATTGCCTATCTTGGCGAGCCCAACGTGGCTCATGGACGGCATCTCGCCGAACGTTTGGAGAAGGTGACTACACACCGATCCGGCCTTGGTCTACTTTTTTTGCTCGCCGGAACGGAAGGGCGCGATCACAAGGTCGTTATTTCGCGTTTCCCCGCCGACGTCGGCATACTGGCTGAAGAAAGCGAACGTGCACTCACCGTGGAATTCCTTGAGCGCGTCTTTATGAAGCGCGCGACGACCTATAAGGCCGTCGCTTATCAAGACGCATCGCTGAAGGCCGGGTTTTGGCTGGGGCGTGCCGTCGATAAGCAGATCAACAGCGACATGGTGCAGCTCTCCAATTATTGGATCGCCGATTTTCTGGATTCGGATTTTCGCACGACGGCAGCGGCGGGGACAAAGCGACTGGCGGTCGCGTTACGGGACGCCGCACGGAAATCCGGCGATGTGGCCGTCAAGAGCGAAATCGCAGCCGCCGTCACCCTCGGCCCCTCGCTCGCTGGGCAAAGACTAACGATCAACGAATTTTCGAATCGATTTGGCCTTTCGACCGGCGCCCGGGATGCGCTAGCCGGTGAAATTAAGAATCCGTCGCTTCTCGACGAGCGATTTCAATTCGATGCAAAGGAGTTTGCCAAGCAAGTCCCATATCGGTCCATTGAGCTTAACACCGGTGTCATTCTGACTGCCGACGCTGCCCAATTCGATAAGGTTGTGCAGCAGGAAGTCATCGACCCACGTGAAGGGAAGGTTCGCCTATCAGCAGAAGGAAAAGTCATGAACGACAAGCTCACGAAGGTAAAATGAGCGATCTTGAGGACGAATACCGTCGCCGCTTTCCGGCAATCCTGGTGCCACTGGCCGAAGCGCTCGAAGGGCACTTGAAAGGTACTCTGCAAGGCGAGGCACGCATTGATCGCATATCTGCACGCGCGAAAGCCACTGATCGGTTTATCGCGAAGGCAAATGCGACGGAGGGCGGCGAATCAAAATATACCGAGCCGTTGCGGGAAATCCAAGATCAGGTCGGCGCCCGCATCGTCACCTTTTATCTATCGGATGTTGAGCGAATTGCCGCGATCATCGAGCGTTATTACCGACGCGTGGAGTCTCGCGTTGTCGTTCCGGACTCAGAATCCGAATTCGGCTATTTTGGGCGACATTATATTTTGCTTGTTCCATCTGACCTGATGCCGTCCGGCGATGACAAGTCGCTGGCACCGGAATTTTTCGAGCTTCAGATCAAAACGCTGTTCCAGCATGCGTGGGCTGAGGCCAATCATGACCTCGGATACAAGCCGCAGTCCGCGGTTCTGAGCCGTGATGCGCGAAGGAGGATTGCGTACACGTCGGCGCAGGCCTGGGGAGCTGATCGCATGTTCAATGAACTGTTTCGCGAATTTGGGGAGAATGCCTCCGTCCCGTCAGACGGGCACTAATCATGGCGTGACTATGACGACGCACGGCAAATGGTCGCAACCCGGTGTCCCTCATAAAGGTTGGACATGCGTAGGCGTGGAAGACCTTCAGGAGCCGTCAGCTATTTGCGAGATGTGCGAGACGCAAGAGATCCGCTACGCTCATGCCATGACGCATCGCGACTATGCGGGCGAGCTCCATGTGGGCTGCGTCTGCGCCGAGAAGATGGAGGACGACTACACTGGTCCGCGGCTCCGGGAAAAGGCCCTGCGGTCGGCCGCTGGTCGCAAGAAACGCTGGCTCAGTCGAAAATGGAAAACGTCGGCGCGCGGGAATGCCTATCTCAACACGGATGGTTTCAACATCACGGTTTACGCGAATGGTGACGGCTCGTGGGGTGGACGCATCGAGGAGCAGGGAACGGGACGGACCATTGCTTCGCGAAGACGCTACCCGACGGAAGATGCGGCCAAGCTTGCCGCATTCGACGGCATGATATTTCTGAAACAGAAGCGCGGTTGGGGCGAATGAAACTATCCAGAATGCGAAGGCGGCAACGATCCTTCGTTTGTCGCCATTGTCATCGTCAAGAATGGTGATCGCCTAAGACACCCTGCTCTGCCTGGGACCTGGTACGTCTACGGCAGGGCTATAGGCGCGTCCGGCGTCGCCGGACCGGGCTGTCGTGAACCGAGCCCCCTGAGATCCCGCAAGCGGGATCGCGGGTCTCGGCCATCCGGCTTCCATCCCTCGCGCAAGAGAGCAAGGTGCCGCCGCGCGGCACGTTTTTCCTTTTAGGTCGGGGGTGCGAGGGCTCTGCCCTGGCACCCCCAGCAAGAACAAAATCGGCATCCCCCGATCTTCACTCCCTCCGGTCGCTGCAGACCGGGCGGTCCCCCCTGCCGATTTTCTTCTTGCTCCCCCCCACCCGGTCTCGCCGACGGGCAGGGGTTCATGCGCGGAGTTTGCGCAGAACCCCTGACCAAAGGAGAGACCATGAAACTTTTCACCGAAGAACAACACCGGCGCTTGCTGGCCCAAGGCCGGGCGAATGCCGGGCGCGAGGAAAGCCAGGACTTCAAGCCCGTCGTCAAGCTGTTCTGTCCCTGGAACGGCGCGACCTGGCTTCTGTCCGAGCTCGATCCCGACGACACCGACATCGCCTTCGGTCTTTGCGACCTCGGCATGGGCTTTCCGGAACTCGGCTCCGTCCGTCTGTCCGAACTCGCCGCCGTGCGCGGTCCCGGCGGGCTCGGCATCGAGCGGGACATTCACTTTCGCGCCGACAAGACGCTCGCGGCTTACGCCGAAGAAGCCGCGCGCGAAGAACGCATCATCGCTTAACCCCAAGGAGAGACACCGTGAGCAATCGCACCCTCAAGAACGCGAGCGCGGGCATCCTGTTCGTGCCGCTGAACAAGCTGAAAAAATCCCCCAAGAATGCCCGCAAGGTCCCGCACGCCAAGGCCGAGATCACGGCGCTTGCCGCCAGCATCGCCGCCATCGGCATGCTGCAATATCCCGTCGTGGAGCCGGAGACCGGCCCGCGCGGCAAGCCGACCGGCCATTATCTGGTGAACGCCGGGGAGGGCCGCCGCCTCGCGCAGTTGCTTCGCGCCAAGCGCAAGGAGATCAAGCCCGACGAGCCGGTGCGCTGCATTCTCGACACCGAGCACAGCGCGACCGAGATCAGCCTCGCCGAGAACGCGATCCGCTGCGACATGCATCCCGCTGACCAGTACGAGGCCTTCGCCAAACTGCACAACGAGGACGGCATGAGCGCCGAGGACATCGCGGCGCGGTTCGGCGTCACGGCTGCCGTGGTCCGGCAGCGCCTCAAGCTCGGCGCGGTCAGCCCTAAGCTTATGACGCTGTACCGCAAGGGCGACATGAACCTTGACCAACTGTCCGCCTTCGCCATCACCGACGATCACGAGCGGCAGGAGCGCGTCTGGCGCGAATTGCCGCCCTTCAACCGCAGCCGCGAGGCGATCCTCCGCGTCTTGAGCGAGGGACAGGTGCGTTCGGACGACCGCCGCGCCCTGTTCGTCGGTACCAAGGCCTACGAAGCAGCAGGCGGCACGATCATCCGCGACCTGTTCGACGCGGAGGGCGGCGGCTTCTTCGCCGACGCCGAGCTTCTCGACCGGCTCGCGCGCGAGAAGCTGCAAGCCGAGGCCGACAAGGTGGCGAAGGAGGGCTGGCGCTGGATCGCGGCTACCGTGGAGTTCGACCACGGCGCTATCGTCAAGATGCGGCGCGTCTTTCCCGAAACCGTGCCGCTCCCGAAGAAAGAGCGCCAGAAGCTGCAAAGCCTCGAACGCCGCTATGGCGCGCTCTACGACCGCCACGCGGACGGCGACATTCCGGAGGACGTGGCCGCGAAGCTCGCGCGCATCGAGGCCGCCGTGGAGGCTCTTAACAAGCAGGCCTACCGGGCGCGGGATTTGGCGATGGCGGGCGCTTTCGTGACGCTCGCTTACGACGGCGCGGTGCGGATCGAACGCGGCTATGTCCGCCCGGAGGACGAGCCGAAGCCGAAAGCGAAAGCCAACGGCAAAGGCGAGTCCGGGGAAGCCAAAGGACCTGCGCCTTTGTCCGACAAGCTGGTCGCCGAATTGACAGCGTACCGGACCTCGGCCCTTCGCAACGAATTGGCGCTGCATCCCGAGACCGCCCTGCTCGCGCTCATCCATGCGCTCGCCTTGGCGACCTTTCATCGAGGCGGCGAGGGCACCTGTCTTGAGATCGCGCCGAAAAGCGCGTGGCTTTCGGGCCATGCGCCCGGCATCGACGAGAGCATGGCCGAACGGCAGACCGCCGAGCGGCACGCCGCCTTGGGCAAGCGTCTGCCGAGCGAGCCCGAAGCGCTGTGGGATTTTATCCGGGGGCTTTCTGATAAGGAGCGCCTTGAATTGCTGGCGCATTGCGTTTCGCTGACCGCGAACGCGCTGCGCCTGCCCCGCCAGCCCGCCGACGCGCGGGAGGCTCACGCGGCGCATCTCGCCCGCGAGGTCGCGCTCGACATGACCGCCTATTGGCGGCCGGATGCGGCGGGATATTTCGGGCGCGTCAGCAAGGAGCGCATCCTTGAAGCCGTGCGTGAAGCCGCCTCTGACCAGGAGGCGCAGAAGATCGCCGGCTTGAAGAAGCAGGCGATGGCCGACGCGGCGGTTGCGGCGCTTTCGGACAAGGGATGGCTTCCCGCCTTACTGCGGCAACAGCCCAGTCCCGCTGCGGCGTGAGTATGTCTGGGAAGAGGGCCACGCGAGCGGCCCTCTTTCCATCTCATGTTGCTTGCTTTCGTCCTCACGACGCGACGCGTCGCCGGAACGGATGCGAATGTCCGGCAATTGCCATCCTTCGTATGTCCGAAATGCCGATTATACTGTCTACGTAAAACGCCCCGCGCGGCGAGGGACGACGCGAGATTCTAATAGCGGGCGCTAAAACATCCATGCCGCGGGGTTCGGGTAGGCTTCGCCACGCCTCACCAATCTCAATCCCTTGATACACCGGACCAGGCCCCACAGCGCCCAGAACACCAGCACGACGCCCCCGGCCACGATGAACGGAAATCCGATCCCGCTGTCGTCATCGCTCATGCGGATTCCGAATAATAAGAAGAATTTTCCGGGGAGTGCCAAACAAATCCCAATCCAGAAGGTCCGAATCTGAAATCGATAGTGGCTGCGCAGCCACTCGGGCGCGCGGTTGCGGCATATATAGGCGGAGATCACGCCGACCGCCGCCGGAATTCCGCTGAACGTCCACGACATCAGATACAACCCATAGACGGTTTGCGCCGTTCGGGGCCTTTGCGTGAAAGAGACTTTGGCCGCGTGGCCGGAGGCATTGCCGTCATCGACGCGCATATTCTCAGTCTTCGGCGCCAAACGCGAGGGCCGAGATGCCGAGGGGGTGAAAAGCGGCACAAAATCCTCGATCTGGCCGGCCGGCGCCCAATCGCTCATGCCGGCGGCCCAAAGCTGGCTATCGCGCCCGATCGTGCCGTGTCGGATCAATCGGACGATTTCGGCTTTGGCGACCGGACCGCGTTGATTGTCTTCGGGATCGACAAACCAGAAATCCACGCTCATCGCTCCGTCCTAAGGTTGGGAGCGCGGCGCGTTGTAGGCATCCAGCGACGCGTTGCAGGCCACGAAGACTTGATGTCGGATATTGGACGGCCCTAAGTCGCCGGCCTTAGATCGCTCGATCATCTCGGTTTTCGAGAGGCTTCCGTAATAAAGTTCGATCATCCCCCTCCCAGCGCAGGTGCAGTATTGTTTTTTGTCGTCATCGCTTAACGTCGCGCGGGGATTCGCCGGGGTAACCGTGGCTTTGCAGTTATTAATAAAAGACGCGGTCAGGGATATCAGCGCATCGGCCCGCTCGAACGTTCCGCTCTTATCCAAGCCGCGGATAAGCTTTTCGGCTTTGGCCGCCATCCGATCGTTCGCCGCTTTCTTTTCGGCGGCGGTTTCGAAAAACGTTGTTTTGATGATGACAAAGAGAATTGCGAAGGCAGCGATGGCTAGCCAGCCCAGATACTTCCGCATGGCAGGCAGCGTCCCCGTTGGGCCGGCGTCCTAAGTAGCGTTGGGCGCCGCGTCCGAATGACTTGCGTTTGCAGTCCGACGAATCCCATCCGCCAGGGCCGATCCGCCCTCGTCGTCGCGGCCCAGCGGAAGGAATTGCAGACGCGCACGGTACCGAAAATCCTGATTTATGCCGGAGCGCGGAAACGGGCCGTGAAGTGGTTCGGTAAAACCGGAATCGTATGGGCTCCTTACGCGGGTAGGGCTCACACCGCTTTCACGCGGAGTGAGTTGCCGCGGGCGACGGTAAAAATCGCTCTTGCATAAATCAGGATTTATGCACGGCCGGAATCGAGGCCATGCGAAGCGGATTGCAGGCAATGTCCCTCTATGGTTATGCGCGAGTGAGTACGAGCGGCCAGGACCTTGGTGTTCAGATTGCCGAATTGACGGCTGCGGGTTGCACGAAGATTTTTGAGGAGAAAGTGAGCGGCGCGGTCACCGAGCGCCGTCAACTGCGTTGCTTACTCCGGTGCGTGCAGGCCGGCGATGTGGTCCTTGTCACGCGTCTTGACCGTCTCGCGCGTTCGACGCGGGACCTCTTGAACATCGTCGCGTCCGTCACCCAGAAAGGAGCCCTTTTCCGGTCGCTGGGGGATGCCTGGGCCGACACCACGACGCCGCACGGGCGGCTTCTGCTGACGGTGCTGGGCGGATTGGCCGAGTTCGAGCGCCACCTGATCCGGCAGCGGACGATGGAAGGCCGCGCGCGGGCAAGAGCGCGCGGGGTGAAGTTCGGGCGGCCGTCCAAGCTGAGCGGCGAGCAAAGGCGGCAGGCCTTGGCCCGACGCAACGCCGGGGAGTCCGAGTCAGCCGTGGCGGCATCTTACCGGGTCAGCCGGTCGACGATTGCGCGTTTGCATTCATGACTCACGACGCATTTTATAATGAGTGCGGTACGTCCGCCATGCTGTGAAATTCATCGGCAGGCGCATGTCATTTCTCGCGACGACCCGTGTAGCTTGTTATTTGTTCCAACGCGCCCAGTTGCTTCCCTTGCCGCGCTGCCGGGGATCGAATGTCTCGCCGCCGAACCGCCGCATGAATGTCTCGGCGTCCTCGGTTTTCTCGAAACAGTAGATGTTGAACCATTGGCCGCCGTGAAACACCGCATGGCCGCGCGGGCACAGCGACAGGCTTTCGCAGAACTTATGGATCGTCTGGTAGCCGCCGCCGCCACAGGCGCTTGCCGGCAGCGCAACCTGGTGCGGCCAGCCGCGGTCAATGACGGACTTCGACAGTTCGCCCCTGCGGCGCATCTGGCTTGGATGCCTCGATCACTACGAAGTGGCACGTCGGGCATACGAGGCAACGGACCTCGGGCTTCGCCGCCACTTCGGTCATGGTCGCCCGGCAGTCGGGGCAGCTCATATCCTTGGCCATGGCGCCACGAAGAACGTAACAGGAACACGAGTCAAGGGGGCGAAGCCTGGGAGGCTTCGTTAAGGCACCCCACCAGATGTCGTGCGGGTGTCATTGGCGGCCCTGTCGGTGCGGCAGGGAATCGGGCGGCGGAGCGCGACCGAACGAATCGTGACCTGTTTTGCCGGGTTAATGAACAATGTCCGCAGCCGCCACTTCTCATGCTCAAGGTCTTCTTCTTGTCATATACTTTTAGATGCATCAGTTGATAATGCGATCTATAGTTGTCATCCGCCCCTCTATGAAGATTGCGCGCGAAGCCCGGAACAAAACGGTTTTATTTCGACGCGTATTCTTCTAAAAATTGAAATATCCCTAAGGTAGAACAACCTCCCGTTCGGGGTGTTGCCGTGAGCGCGAACATTGCACGCCAGGCCTTCGATTTCATCGACGAAATCGAAAAAATGACCGATCAACCGGCGGTCATCGAACGCATGGACCGCGAGTTTCGCATATCCGGATTCAATGCTTGGGTCGTGACGGGCCTTCCCGTTCCAGGCGAGCAGATGCGCGACAAGATCCTTCTCAATGGCTGGGCGCCGGAATGGTCGCGTCTCTACCTTGAACACAACTACGCGCTCGACGACCCGGTAGCACAGCATTGCTTCCGCTCGATCACGCCGTTTGAATGGAACAACGTGCCCTACGACCGAACCACGCAGCCGGCCGCCAGGGCGGTCATGGATGGCGCCACGGAGTTCGGCATGTTCAACGGGCTGTGCGTGCCGATCCACACGATGAGCGGATTCCAGGCCGTGGTCAGCATGGGCGGGCGCCACATCGACCTGTCGCCCGACACCAAGCGCGCGCTTCACCTGATGTCGATCTACGCCCATGCCAAGGCGGTCGATGTCGTGCAGCCGCCAATCGAAACCGATCGCGTCCTGACGCGGCGGGAACGCGACGTGCTCAGCTGGACCGCGGCCGGCAAGGGCGCCTGGGACATCGGTCAAATCCTCGGCATCAGCCAATATACCGTCAAGCAACACCTCTGCACCATCCAGGCCAAATTCAACACGACCAACAAGACGGCCTCCGTGGTCGCCGCGATTCGCCGGCGCGAGATCAGCCTCTAGGTCTGGTCAATCCCTCTTTAGGGGGATCACCGCCTCCCATGTCCTTCCCGAGGCGGCGGGGCCGCAAATCTTTGGAAACATAAATGTTACTGCCTCATCGGCGGTGGTGCGATCGACCGGTGCGCCGATGGCGGATCGGACCGCGAGATGGCGATTGAGGAATACCGTCGCGTCAATCCTGCTTTCGAGGGAATGAAATCGAGTTCCGCCCGGGCCACGTTGCAGCCGGATTTTCTCGGCGGAGGGCGGCATGATCGAAATCCACGTGGTCACCGATGCCAACCGGCATCTCTATCGCGACGCGCTCGACCAGGCGCACCGGTTGCGTCACCGCATCTACATCGAGGAGCTGAAGTGGAAAGGCCTGAAGCGGCGCGACGACGGGCGCGAAGTCGACCAATTCGACACGGAGGCGACCGTCCACCTGTTGGCGATGGAGGACGGCGTCGTGTGGGGTGGCACGCGGCTGATCTCCTCGCTGGAGCCCCACCTCCTCAGCGACGTGTTTCCGCACCTGGCGACGGTCTATGGCGTGCCGCGCCGTTCCGACGTTGCCGAATGGACGCGGTTCTATGTCGCGCCCGAACGGCGCGAGGATCACAAGGCCTCGCAGCTCGGCAACACCATCCTGTCCTCGCTCGTCGAGTATGCGCAAGACGAAGGGATGTCTGCGATCTCGGTGGTCCTCAACACGTTCTGGCTGCCGCGCTTCCTGGGCTACCGGTGGAAGGTCCAGCCGCTCGGGCTGCCGCAGGTCCATGACGACGAATGGCTGATCGCCGCCCTCATCTCGATCGACGCCGCTTGCCTGGCCAATATCCGCAAGGCCTGCGGCCTCGAGGGTCCGAGCGCGCTGGTCCGGCGCGGCCCGCAATGCCCCCTCGTCGCCGATCGCAAGCACCGCCAGGTCGCCTAGGAGGTTCGCATGACCGCCACCAAACGATACGGCGCCGCGTCCTTCGTGCTCGACGAGCAAGGCCGACCCCTCATCATGGCGGCGGCTGAAGCCAACTACCCGCTCGGCGCCGTCTCGGCGGCGGGCCGCCTGAGGGCCGAGCTGATCGCGCAACTGACCCATCGGGTCGGCGTCGTGGCCTTCGAGTCTTCGCCGACGGGCGACGGGTTCGCGTGCCTTTTTGCCCAAGGGGCTGCCATCGGCCCGGCAAAGCTTCGGGGCGCGCTCGGCGCGGCTGCGGCTGCCGAGCCGATTCCCCTTCCGATGCGGAAGGCGCGGCGGCCATGACCGCCGATGACCCCATTCCTGGGCGATCGGCCGAGCTTGCCGTGGCATCCGTCCGGACCGCGCGGAAAAAGCTGAAACCTCAGGCTTCGGCCTCACCCCGCCTCTCCGACGCCGAGACCACCGTCGCCTACCTGCAATATGCCCTGCCGGATGTCCGCGTCATCAGCCCGCTCGCGGTCTACCTCCTGAACCTCACCATCCAGGCGATCACCGAGGAGATCGACGCCGCCAAGCAACCCGGCCAGCCGGAGCGCCAACAGCTGCCTTCGTGACTCTCGGCCATGCTGGTCCGCTCGACCGCGGGTCTTGGGTGCGGGCGATGATTCATCTTGTGATTGCGCCGGAGAACGATATTACCTATACGGCGATGCCCATCGTTTTTCGGGATGTCGCAAAATGTCCCCCAAGAAGCGCTCGCCGGTCGACGCCATCGTAGGCCGCAACGTGCGCGTCCAACGCCTGGCGGCCGGCATGTCGCAGCAAGAGCTCGCCAGGAAGATCGGCGTCAGCTTCCAGCAAATCCAAAAATACGAAAAAGGCACCAATCGTGTCGGGGCCGGCCGGCTTTACCGCCTGGCGGAGATCTTCGGCGTGCCCATTGCGGTCCTGTTTGAAGGCGTGGCCGCGGTGCCGCGGGACCAGCGTGCGGGCGTCAGTCCCGCTGAACTGATCGCGGAGCCGCAGGCCTTTCGGCTGGTCCGGGCATTCGCCGATATCACCGACATCGGGCTGCGCAGTTGCATCGTAGTGCTCGTGGAACAGATTGCCGTTGACGGGCGCAAACCCGCGGCACCGCCTCGCCGGGACGCGCACTGAGATGCGCTTGGGAGTCTCCGGGCGATCGGCAATGCCGCTGGCGGCGCGGATGCGTTTGGCGCCTTGTGCCGTGGCTTTGTTGGTTGCGTCGGCGCCGGTCGCTTGGTCCGCCTGCGGCGACAGGGGTGGTCCCGGATACCGGGCGGCCGACGGGCGATGCGTCGGCTGGGCCGATATCGGCAGGAGCTGCGGGTCGCCGCCGACCAAGCGCTGCACCCCCGAGAATGTCGCATCCGGCGCCGATGAGGCGGCGCGCCTCGGCACGAAGATCGAGGCGTTGCGCCCCGCGCGCTGAGGCTCACTCATGAACGACGATCGCCTCAAGGCCGAACTCGACGCCCTTCTCCGCGAACACGGCGGGCTAGAAGGCCTGGCCCGCGAACTCGGACAATTTGATCCCCCTTCGCCGCGGTTTGAGCCGCCGGCAAACGAAAACACGCCGTCCCTCTTTTCGCGCTGGTGGCGACTGATTTGGCGTGGCCGGCCAAGCACCATGGAATAGACCTTCTTGGAACTTGAGGTCAGGTGCCGATCAGGGGCGCGTGGTGTCCGCCCGCGCGGTTCGCTTGTGGGGTTTTTCTTTGTATTTCAGCGACTTCAACAGTTGCGCACGAATTCGGGCCAAACTGTTGAAGCCGTTGCATCAACTCATGTTTCGCCGAGGGGATGTGAAGGTGGCAACTAGCGACGCACCGGCTCTATAGCGGGGGCCCACCATGTCGAAGTTTTTGGATGTTATCGACAGGTCGCGCCGGCGCGCCGTCGGCATCGACACCGGCCGCGCGTCGGTCGTCATCGCTTCGTTTTCGCGTTTGCCGCGATGGCGTCGATATCGATGGCGCCGGGGCGTTCGCGCCTGAAGTCCCGAACGCGTGCGTCAAGTTCAATGCCCAACTCATCGATGGTGCGGAGTACCAGTCCTAGTTCAGCGCGCGCGTGTCCGCGCTCCAACTGAGCAATCCACTGGCGGCTGACGCCGAGCCGCTTTGCCAAAGCCGCCTGGTTGAGCTTGAGATTCTTGCGCCGTTCGCGAATGAAGGCGCCGATGTCGCTCGGCGTGCGAAGAAACATGGGGCGTCCCGATGTCAACGTTCGCTCACATTCTCCCATGTCAGCGATCGCTGACAAGCGGCTCATCGGCCCGCGACCCGGCATCCGCGCTCGCCGACAGCCCCGACTTCGGTGCGAGCGCTCGATTTGGCGAATGACATCAAGCCGCTGCGCCAAAGCCTCACGCGAAATGCCGGCTTGAGTGGAACCAGAAGGCGCCGGCCGCCGTCGCGACCTACTTCCTGCACTGGGCTTTCGGTTTGAAACCGATCAAGGCGAACGCGTTAGCGAGGCTTCCAAACCGGCGAATGTAGGTGGTCGGCACGGGCGTTCCCCGGCTATGCCGCAGGACCTCGAAACTCAAATGCCCGTGCTCGCGGTAGAGATAACGCAGTTCGTCGAGCAGATTTTCCTGCGTGTATTTCGGCTTGCGCGGCCGCTGCGTGCCGTGGCGCGGCGGCCGGTAACCGACGGCGCGATAGGCCCGGCGCAGGCTTCCGAAACGATAGGTGTAGGTGGCGGCGCAGGCGCCATCCAGGGACGCGTCGATCAACGCGGATGTCAGATAGCCGTGCTCGCGCAGCAAGCGTCGGAGGTTGGCGAGAAGTCGCTTCTTGTCGTATTTGCCGGAGTTGCCGCCGTGATAGGGACCGCGCAGCTTACGCAGCGACGATTCATAACCGATCAGTTGAAAGGCGCGGCGCAAGCTGCCGAAACGACTTCTGTAAGTAGTGGACGATGGGACATCGGGGGTCTGGTCGACCACGGCGTAATTCAAGAACCCTTGATTGATCAGAACCTGCCGTAGCAGTTCCAAAAGGCGCGCGTCGGAATAGCGGCAGCGCAGCGCGCGCGGATTGAGGGCATGATGCCGCGCGCCCGCCGCAAAGCCGACCAGCTCATAGGCGCGGGACAAGCTTCCGAACCAGCGAATGTAGGAACTCGTCGAGGGCACGCCGGCGCTCTTGGCGATGAGATGGGAATCCAGATAGCCGTGCTTGCGCAACAACCGGCGCAGCGGTTCCAACCGCTCTTCTTGCGTGGGCTTCCTCACAGTGGAGCGGAGGATCGCCTGGGCGGCCTCGAAAAGAGAACGGCTGACGATCGGCTTGACGGTTCCGTCCGCTCGCACCCAATCGCCGGGAGCGTTTTTCTTCCTTTTCGTCTTCAGCTTTCCCGACGTGCGGTTCCAGATGTTGTTGCCGATGTAGCGCTCATTGGCCAGGACGCGGCGGATGCCGCCATAGGTCCATAGCTCGCCCGAGGAATTGAGGATGCCGCGCCTGTTCAGGACGTGCGCGATCTGGGTCTCGCCCGCCTTGCGCGAGGCGTATTCCTCGAAAATCCAGCGCACCACCTCGATTTCTGCCGGCGGGCCCGGTACGATCCTGACGCGGTCCGCCTTCAGGCTCTTGCATTCGCCGCGGTTCAGGAACCCCTTCACCTTGCCGTCGGAACCGACCAGCTCGCGGCGCATCCCGAAGGGCGCCGACGCGCCCTGGCTGAATCCCAGCCTGATCATCCGGCTATGCCCGCGAAAGACCTTCTCTGACAGCTCGCGGCTGTATTCGCCGGCCATCGCGCGCTTGATCGCCTTGACGATCGCCGATAGCGGACTCCCGTCATTGAGGAACTGCTCGGCGCAGTAATGGACCTCGATGCCCGCGCGCTTGCACAGGAATTCGTAATGCGCGCTTTCGTCCGCGTCCTGGAACCGCCCCCAGCGGCTCACGTCGTAAACGAGGATTGCCTTGAACTCGCCCGTGGTGGCGAGAACGTCCTCGATCATCTGCCGCAGCGCCGGACGCTGGTCGAAACTGAGGCCGCTTTTGCCTTCGTCGCTGTAGGTCCGGATGATCTCCATCCCGTGCGCGATCGCGTAGGAACGATTGATGATCGACTGGTTTTCGGTCGAGTAGCGCTGATGGTCGGTCGAGGCCCGCCGATATTCGACAACGGGAATCAGCCGCTCTGGCTCCAGGTGATCGGCGATGCTCATCGCGCGTCATGGTGCCGGAGCTCGTGGTCATACGCGGTTTGCGCGCCCGCGAAAATTTTACGCAACCGGGGTGCGCGGTCGGCTCCGGGCGGAGCAAATACCGATTATGCGAATTTGTCTTGGTCCATCAACGATTTCCACAGTTGCGCGTGATTTTACGCCGAACTGTGGAAATCCCTTGCGCCGCCTCATGTCTTGCCGAAAATGCGCGGAATGTCCGGATGGCACGGTGCTCCACTTGTGGCTACCCGGCATCGCTCGAAAGGCGCAAGATTTATATCGCTGTCCGCGACACGGCTGCCGCAAAGCTCGGCCTCCTGCGGGTCATTGATGAATCCGGAGAAGACTATCTTTATCCGAAGACGCTGTTCCGCGCGATCGTCTTGCCGTTGGCCGTCAAGAGGGCTGTATTGGGCGCCTGAGCGGCACCGCGATTTTCGGCTCACGGGTTTAGTGCCGCGAGGGGATTAATAGACGGGTCGCCCTATTCCCTGGAACCGGGAGCTTTTACAACGCGCAAGGCAACATATTCGCCGTCCGCGTTTTTGCCGCTGCTCTGAACGCTCAGGCGGTTGCCGACTTTTATGTCGGCAAGAGCAAGCGGGGCCGTCTCAAAGAGTAAAGGCATAAGAAGATATTCAAGCCGGGTTTTATTCGCGGCCGGATCCCGCATGAGCTCTTTAACCTCGGCATTATGAGCGGCCAACTCGCTTGCCTGGACGGCGGGACTTTTGGAGGTTTTTTCCATGAGCAATATCTCGGTGGAGGGCGTCACGCGCACGCTGAATTGCGCCGGAAAGCCGGTAGTGCTGGCGCTGGTTCCCGGCCCGAACATGGTCGCGAGGGTCAGGACCCCGTCGCGGATGCTCTTGACCGTGCCGGAGGGAAGATAAAGGGCGCTGGTTCCGATGCCGAAATCAGGCGTCGCCGCGGCGCGCACCTGCGGCTGCGCGTTCCGCGCGCCGAGCAACATCTCCTCTAAACGATAGTTGCTGTAGAACAAATAACCCATGCCGACGATAAGCGCGGCGATTAAAACAAAGGTGATTTTTGACATATCGAAACGCATGGCGGGGTTATCAGAGCGCGCTTAATCGCTGTAGCAGGCATACATTATCAGAGTGTTGGTATATCCGCTATATGATTGGTTGCCGTACCAAACAATGCCCCACCAAACATTGGTAGGAGTTATAGCGATCACATTCGGCGCCCAGGAAGGACAACCGCAGCCGCCTATATTGCCGGGGGGAGTGTAATACGGGGTGGCGGTATTAACCGCGCCAACAGCGCCTTGGGAACTAGCGAAGGGGTTGCCCCAGCATTCATCTGAAGGATGATTGGGCGTAGAGTTCGAATAGGTAAATATCCCGCCGAAAAGATGCGTGGGAAACGTTGTCATGCAATGCGCGCTGTCGGTGCCGTTGAGGCAAAGCTGGGCATTGTGAGCATTATTGTCGATATAGACGCCGTTCTGGCTGTCCTGTGAATTAAACTGTCCGGCCCAGCCGCTGCTGCTTTGCCCGAAGACGCCGCTTCCTCCCTGAAAATTGCCCGCCCAGCCGCTGTCGCTGGCGCCAAAGACGCCGTTACCGCTGCCATTGCCGCGCCCATAGACGCCGTCACTCGAACCGTTGCCATAGACTCCATATTGCGTCGAGCCGCCACCGCAATCGCTGCCGAAACAGCCCGACCACCAGCCGTTTGTACTGACAGCCCGCACGGTCCCGTTGACATCCAGCGGATAGGAAGGCGTCATCCCGATGCCGACATTGCCGCCGTTCTGGATGTACTCCGCAGTAGTCCCGTTGGCTTGGAGGGCTATGTCAAGACCTTGGATGGTCAAGTCTCGGTTCGCTACGCCGCTGTCAGTTGCTGTAATGGTCCCGGCAGTGCCGTTAAAAAACATATGAATGCCGTTCAGCCCCGAAGTAGTGCCGCTCCCACCTGTTATAGCCGTTGTGCCGTTTACATCCAGCACGGATAACGGGTTCGTTGTCCCGATCCCGACATAGACTGTGCCGCTGGGCGCACCGGAATCCGAAAGGGTCAGGCCCGCCACCCCCTCGACCGCCAGCGGCAAAGAGTGGACGCCCGTCACCGTGTCGATGCCGCTGCTGGTTGCGGCGAAGGCCGAGGTGAGAAACGCCGCATGGAAGAACAGCAGCATGACGAGCGTCGCAAGACGAAAGGCAAAAGATACGCGATGTCTCATGCAAAGCTCCGAGGAATGGGTGAACAAATAAACGGACAAAAACGAGCGGGTAACTGCTTTTGACTTAATGGTGCGCGGCTTCGAGCGCGTCGAGACGCGCGGTCAGGGTTTTGATTTGCGCCGCTTCGCTGTCGTTCGCGGCGCGAAGATTGTCGTTATCGGATTTGAGCTTGGCGATCGCGTCATGATCGCCATCGATCATGGTTTTCAGTTCCTGCGCCGCTTTGGCTAGCAGCGCAGTCATTTGCGGGTATTTGACGCCCGCCAGCTTTCCGCTTGAGTCATAGGTGGCGAGAACAGGGTCAACTTTTTCCACCTCCTCTGCGATAAAGCCGATGTCCGCGCGGTGGTCGTTCTTCCAGTTGAATGAAACCGGCCTGAGTTTCGCGACCGTTTCCAAGCCAAGGGACAAAGCGGCCACGTTATCTTTGTACTTAAGCAAGGAGCTGCATTGCCCGAACGTGAAGGAACTGTTCGGGCCGTTCTGGAGATAACATACATAATTGTTGTTGCCGGTTCCCCCGAAGCCGCCTTGTGCGAAACTGCTCGACGCGTAGATTTGGCCAGTGACATGCAGCGCGGCTTGCGGCGCCGTCGTCCCGATACCGACGTTGCCGTTGCCCTGCAGGGTCATGACTGTCGTGCCGGCGCCGGCCATAAGAAGTGTGTCGCCGGTAGAAGGGGCAAGATTGCCGATGTAGGAATTTCCGCCGACTTCTTCCAAATCCAGTTTTCCGCTCGCGCTTCCCCATACCTCGATGCCCGCATCGTTGGTGGTATTCGACAAGATCAAGGCTTGCCGAGTGGAAACATTCTTCACGGGGTTAGTTGTCCCGATCCCGACGTTGCCGGAAGAATTGATTCTCATCCGTTCCGTGTTCAGTGTCCCGAAGATAATGTTCTCGTTCATGTCGGAGACCGTGGAGAAGCCCGACAAATCAATGTAGCTCTTTACCGCGTTCGTGCCGCCGCCCGCGCTCAGGCGCAAGAAGCCGTCATCAGCGCCCAAACCCGCGCTGCTATAGCTTCCTATCTCGCCAGTAATGCGGGATGTACCGACAGCCGGGCGCGACGAAGCATTGGTAAGCCCGGAATTTGTGAGCGTTGCGCCCGTGATGTCCAGTTTGCCGTTGGGGCTCGTCGTCCCGATGCCGACGTTGCCGGCGCCAGGGTTCAGGGCAAGATTGATGTTATTGGTGACGCCGGGTTCTGTTGCCTGTATCTCCCCATATGTGGTGTTATAGAAGCTAAGATTGAGCCCATATCCTCCGCTATTACCGATATAGGCCGTGGCATCGCCTGAAGCCGGGCCAACAACGGTAAGGGGCTTGGAGGGACTCGTCGTCCCAATCCCGACATTGCCCTGCACGATAAGCCCGTTGGAGGTTCCGCTCGACACATAGCTGGTGCCGATGGCGACATTGCCATAGACGTTGAAGGTCGAGCCGGTCGAGGCGGTGCCGATGCTGACATTGGTGCCGTTGTCATACCCCGCGCCGGTGCCGAGCGTGGTGGCCCCGGTCCAGCGCACATCGTAATTGGCGGTGCCGCTCGATGTTGTCCCGATGCTGACGGTCGAGCTTGCGCCCATGCTGATCCAGTTGGTTCCGTTGCAATAGACCATCTGGTGAGACAGCGACGTGTACCAGATGTCGCCCTCGTTGCCCGCCGGGCTGGAACAGGCGGCGAAAGCGGGGGAGGCCGTCAGGCAAAGCGCGACTAACGCGGCCAGCGGCAGCCAACGCGCCGGACAGGCAAGGCGCGCCCCCGTCATGGGTTGCCCGGCTTGACCGGAACGTCGAGCACCGGCATGTGCATCATACCGGATTGTCGGCTGTCACGTTGTTCGCTGGATTTCAGCCGGTCGTTCAGGATGCCGGTAGCCTGGATCAGGCAGCCAAGCGCGGCTCGCATGTCCTGGTCATTCGACTGCAACGCCTTCCGCGCGGCGGCGAGTTTATCTTCGACCGTCGTTCCGCAGCCTCGCGCGCTTCCCGTCTGCGCTGCCGGCGGCGAGGCGTTTTCGGCGCGCGTCGATGGCGGCGCGGCAAGCAGCGCCAGGACAAAGCAAATAAGGAGTGAAGAAAAACGCCGACGCAACCCGAACAACTTCCCCCCGATGAAAAGCTGACCAGAGTTGGTTCTCTGGTGAGCCGGGAGTTGAGAAGTCGTATGTGACCACGACTGCGACGGCCTTTAGCCGCGAAGCCTGTACCAACCGCCGCCTCCCGGCCCCATAGGGTCGAAAGGCGCGTTGATGACGGTAACGCTATTACCGATCACATAGAGGTTCTCACACCCCAAAAGCGGATTTGCTCCGCTTTCACCTGGCAGTCTGCAATAACGGTCAAATAACGTCAAACAAAAACGCGTCAGCTAATCTTTACAATACTTACGAGCCGTGGCGCGTTAGGTGAGAGCGTCGCGCGGCGTGGTTTGTTGGTAAGGGAATCAATAAGACCGCACGATCCTCGAATCGCTGGCGGGCGCCCAGTCCGCTTCGCGAGCAAATCATGCGTGGCTCGTTTGTCTCCCTGATAGGGGCGCGCGTATCGCCGCGCGCCACGGGAACGCGTGGGAAACATTGGGAATGCGCCTACATGCGCATGAGTTGCGGCCATTTTCCGGTCGAGGGTGACGATGTCTTTCCGGTAGCGTGGGGCTACCCATAAACATTCACTGTCCCCGGAGGTCCCATGGAAGATGTCGTAACAATCGGAAAGAGACTCCTGCCCGTCGAACAGATCGCGCTGGTCGAGCCGTTCGATCCGGCGAGCAACCCCGACTTCAAGCCTGAAAAGGAGTTCAGGGCGCGGGTGATTTTGCTGAATCGCGATATGGTGCTTACCGAGGCGACGCCGCAGGAGTTTGCCGGCGCACACGGCTTTATCCTCCTCGCCGAGGACAGCATTGCGGCGAACCCCGGCATCGCGTTCCGCGTCGAAAGCTTTGAACCGACCGAAAGCTTTAAGCCGACGAAGCCCTATCAGACGCGTCTTAAGTGGCGCGACCCGGACGGCAACGAGCAGAGCAAGCTGTTGCTGACCAAGCCGGAGACCGTGATCGCGGTCGTGTTGCGTGGGACGGCCGAGACAGCTCCCGATCGCGCGGAGCCCAGACGCCGCCCCTCCCGGAGGCGTGCGCTCCGGCGCGGCTCCCGCAAGGCGGAAGCTGCGCCGGCCTGATTTTCCGACGAGAATTCCTCCCGGCCTGGGCCGGGAGGAATCGTTTGGTGCCGCTCATTCCGGCGCCAGATCATACCACCCCAGGACGCGGCGGATATTGCGCAGGTTTCGTTCGGCGGCGGCACGGCTCGGCGTGCCTTCCGGATAGTCCGGCAGTTTCGCCGTGATCTGGCCTTCGAGACCGCAAAGCTCGGTCCGGCTGAGAAGCATCAGCTCTCTGAGTGTCAGCACTTCCATCTCTTCCTCCATCATTTTTCGACCGCGCCAATCGCGGCCTTCTGGTGGAGGCCTCAGCGCTGGATGGAGGCGGCCGCATCGCTTGCGACCGGAACGAAGAGGAGGAGTGCGCCAGCACTTGCGGCCATCAGCCGACGATCGGTGCAAAAAGGCCGGAAGAAGGACGAGGTTGGTGCGGTAGGGATGGAGGAGACGAGTCCTGTCGCATAGCTGACGTGTGTGCGCACAGTGACAGGTCAGCTTAGACGAATTCCGAGTGTGTTTCTTCCGCTCGGAAAATAACCGCTGAAGCGCTATACTGATTCGGGTGGAAGGACACGTTAGGAATGGCCAATTCAGAATTGTCGATAAACGACCAGATCGCGGCTGCTTTCCGCGCGATCAATACGGACTGGCGAGTGTTCGATCGCGTTTCGAGCGAGAACACCGAGGCTATTCTGAAGAAGAAGGCGTTGAGGCCGGACATTCTGATCCTGGAGCCAGGTGTCCCGCCGATCTGTCTGGAGACCGAATTTGAGCCGGCGAACAGCGTCGAGTCCGATGCAGCAAGTCGGCTTGGGGAGATTGCTGCGAAAACTGGTGGAATGATCCAGGTCGTACTCGCGATAAAGATACCCGTGCGCTTCAAAAATACTTCTGCGACAAAGTTACTCGAAGAACTACGCAAGGCCACCGATTTTGGATACTGCGTACTGACTGGCTCTACTCCCACTCACTACGATCGATGGCCTGCGCAAGGTTATTTGCGCGGCAGCCTTCGAAATCTCTTCACCATAATACAGGGCGCGGCGACACCGCTGAGTTTCATTCAAAAAGGCGCGGATGCCTTGGAATTTGGTGCATCAGAGATCGCGGGCAACCTCAATTCGCTCGTTACGACGCATGCGGGAGTGGTGACGAAAGTTTCCGCCGCGCTTAAGCAAGAGGCAAACCTACAGACCTTCCGAATGGCTGCTACGATCCTGATAAATGCGTTTGTGTTTCAGGAGAATTTGGCTGGCCGCTCGGACGGCCTGGATGATGTGAAAGGCCTAGATGAGATGAGCAGCGGCTCGGGCATGACAAAGAGCATGGTCATCGCCGAGTGGTCTAAAATACTTAAGATCAATTATTGGCCCATATTTGGTATCGCAAGAAGTTTGCTTGAAGCGATACCGACAAACTTTGCCGCAGGAATTCTTAGCAAGATGCACAGCACGGCAAATGTGCTGCTGAGCTTGAATCTCGGAAAAAGTTCCGATTTGTCAGGTGTTATCTTCCAGCGCCTGATCAGTGATCGCCGATTTCTTGCGACGTTCTACACGACCCCTGCTTCCGCGGCGCTTCTAAACGGCCTTGTTTTCCGAGAGGATGTTGCGCCGAATGGCCAGCCTTGGACGGAGAAAGATGCACCGCAACTCCGCATTGCCGACTTCGCGTGCGGGACCGGCTCGCTGCTTTGCGGCGCGTATAGCGAAGTGCGCCGACATCTTGAGACGAATGGTGTGTCCGCCCGGAAGTTACACGCTTCATTTATAGAGCACAGTCTTATCGGCTGCGACGTGATGCCCTCTGCGACTCACATCACTGCGTCCATGCTTTCCTCTGCGTTCCCAGAGCAGCGCTATAAGCGCACCAAAATCCTGACACTGCCCTACGGTCGGCTGTCCGATGGTTCGGTAAGCTTGGGGGCTATTGAGTTTCTATCGACGCAAGGCGCACTCTCTATCATCGATACGGGAGCGAAAGGCGTTGGCGCGATTGGTGATACCGACGCTGACCCCTGGGAACTGTTGGGAGGCAGCGGCGTCGAGGACGAGAGCTTTGACCTCGTCATCATGAACCCGCCATTTACCCGATTGACTGGCGGTGGCGGAAAGACCAACGACGTCCCACTGCCAATGTTCGCAGCTTTCGGCACCGAAGCCGAAGAGCAAGAACTTATGTCCCAGCGCACAAAAAAACTAACTCAGGGGACGGCAGCGCACGGAAATGCCGGCGAGGCCAGTATTTTTCTACAGATGAGCCACAACAAGACGAAGGTCGGTGGCTACATCGCGCTTGTGCTTCCAATCACCATACTTTCGGGTGTTGCATGGGCGGCAAGTCGTGAACTCATTCGCAAAAACTACTACGACATAGTCGTGGTGACGATCGCGAGTTCGAGTTCGGGAAGTTTCGCGTTTTCTGCTGATACTGGGACAGGCGAATGCCTTATTGTCGCGAAGAAGGGCAATGGCCCGGCCGAGCGCCTCAGTAGCATCAGTCTTACTGCGAAACCCTCTACACCCTTCGAAGGCACCGAAGTGGCGCGTATCATTCGAGAAGCTATTGCCAGCGGTGGCTTATCCACGCTGGAAGACGGACCGCTGGGCGGTACGCCGTTGACATTGGGTGATGTCCGTATTGGTGAGATGATTTCCGGCCCTATTGGACAGAATGATCAATGGCCTCTATTCCGTATTGCGGATCACAGTGTCGCGCAAGTGGCTTACCAGCTCGTTTCAAAAAGCACGCTTTGGCTTCCCGGTGCGGCGAAGAGCGAAGCACTGGCCGTTGCAATGTGTCGCTTCGATGAGCTTGGCGAGGTGGGACCTTATCACCTCGATGTTGACGGACCGGGCATTTCCGGCGGAGCAGCTCGCGGGCCTTTCAAAATTCAGAATGCGAAGCCGGGACACGCGGCGACATTCCCGGTGTTGAACTCTCATGATGCAGAGAATGAGCGCACGCTTGAGATCGCCTACGACTCAGAAGGTATTCCGAGGATCGGTAAATCGGCCGATGAAAAGGCGGTACTGGAGCAGCGCCGCGATCGCATTTGGGCGACGCGCTCTCGACTGCATTTAAATACAGACTTTCGATTCAATTCCCAAAGTCTTGCCTTCGGCATCACCAGAGATGAAAGCATTGGAGGCCGCGCGTGGCCGACATTTAAGATGAAGGATGCCGACTACGACATCATTGCATCGCTCTGGTATAATTGCACTCTAGGCATTCTGAGTTATTGGTGGAGCGCAAATAAATCGCAGGATGGTCGGGGATCAATAACGACTACTCAAATGCCGAAACTCACTTTGCTTGATCCTCGGAAGCTAAAGCCAGCGCAGATGAGCGAAGCGAAGAAATTTTTCAATAGCCACAAGACCAAAGTGTTTTTGCCTGCCCATCAAATCGCTATTGACGCAATTCGGGCCGAACTCGATGATTTTGTGCTTGGGGAACTTCTTGGGATTTCGAATATGCCCGCCGCGATGAGCCGGCTGGCCGTTCTTCGCAGCAAGCTTGGCGAAGAACCCTCGTTCAATGGTGGAAAATCGTAAGTCTTCCAACGCCGCGATAGCGCGACCGCGGATCCGGCCCTATGTCGCGCAACATCACGGTTTTTCGCGAGTCGCGGACCTCATCGTCCGCCTCACCTACAGCTAGTCGAAATGGCGGCCGATGTACCCGATACGAATGAACAGCGCTTTATCCGCGACCGCAAAGTAAATCCGAACACACAGATCTGGCGCTACACCGTCCGACGGCTTAGCGTGATACTCGCAATAGACATTTTCGCCTCCGATCTTGAATGTACGACGGCCGCGGGCTGCCTTGTTTCCCTTAACTGTCTCCGATTCCCCGCTGCAATCGACATTCTCGTCGCGCAGCCAGATGGGAATGGATTTTCCCAGCGATTTCCCTTGTTGCAACGCGCGTGAAAGATCGCCCAGCTTCAGAAGATAGCGCAGTACCTTGTCGGGAGGTCCGGCGGATGAATTGAGGGTGGCGATACCCTCATCGATGTTTTCCGCGAAAGCGATTGTGTCGGCGAGTTTCTTTTGAGCGGTATCGACGGCATCAGCGACCGTCTCTGGCGGTGATTCTTCGGGAGCAAGCGCATCCTCGGCTCGCTCGCGTGATCGAAACGCAATCATAAGCGATTCGACATTCTGTTTCAGCGTTTCGACCTCCTTCATCGAGGAGTCGAGTGCAGCGCGTAGGCCGTCGTTTTCCGCTGCATAAGAATCGGCCAACGCCTTGAAATCATCGCCCGCATGAGCGCGTTCGGCATCGTGAGCGCGGTGTGTCTTATCCGCCTCAAATCGAATGAACGCCGCGTCGTCCGCCACAAAAGTTGAAGCCTCAATAAGCCTTTCCGTCAGTTCTTGCCTAAATCGATCGCGCGCGGTTTCTTCGCTTTCGGTGCGCCTCATTAGGAGGTCCCGAGTCCAAAGCGGATGGACCCGGTAATCATCGCGGTTTAGGCGGAAAGGCCAAAACAGGCGAATTGCACCATTATAGCAAGACCATTCCTTGCCCAAAAGTTTTGTGAGTTCCCAAGAGGCCTCTCCGCTCAGGCGGCACGTATGCGCCAGACCGCAGGTGTCGGCACTTACTCGTTCATGAATGTCTCCTGCGAGCGTCTCTCCTTGAAGTTCCGATACCGCAATGATCGGTAAGCGACGCTGAGGAGCAGTCATCAATGTCCTTAGCGTTTCCACGTCCTTTAGTTCCACGTCAAAGCATTTCGCAAAAATTCTTTCCGAACCTGGCGCTACATACCACTCGTAGCCAAGATTTATGATGTTCCGAATGAACCGTGGGGAACGCAGGTCCACAAGCGGCGAAAGTACGCCGCTATCCGAGCCAAGAGCTAACGTGCATTGAAAGTTAAGGCTGCTTCCTGTCTCAAGTATCTTCGCTTGCGTCTGCAACTGACCGCCAGGCACCGGCTCAAGAATATCGAAAACGATCTCCGTGGCCGGGCCGACATTATACTGTTGTGAATCGAAGGCTGCCGCCACACCGCTACGTCGAATAGTCGTTGCGCCGGCGGCGTCTCGCACGAATTTCCCGTCGCCCCATTGCTGTATTACATCAGCGATGCCTTTCGCGCCGCCAGAAATGTTTGACGTAGAGAAAAACTGAAACTTTGCTACCGGGCGCATCGCCCCTCCATACTCTCCGGGCTCGCCGGAAGAAGATGCAACGTTCGGCGGCTCTGAGGCAAGGAGAATTGGAAGCTCTAAAGGGAGTGTTGCTTCGTACCAAAATGACGTGCGCTATCGCTGTCCGTGCCGGCTCGCGCACGGAATGAGCAGTACCCCTCGCCGGGGGCAGTCGGTCCCGCGTGCCGCCTGCGGCGTCGCTATGCTCACGCTCCGGCGGCTGCCCTTTTAACCGGTGTCGGGGTTGGCCAATGGCCTGCGCTTCGCTCCCGCCCATACGCCAATTTGTTGTTCGCTGACAGCCGTCGGCTGACGTTTGTTTGCGAAGCCGGGGCCTGCGGCCCCCGGGCCGTCAAGGCCAAGCCCTTCGGGCAAAAAACGCGGGCCGTGTGGTCGCCCTCGCTGCGCTCGGTCTCCGGCCCGCACCACCCCGCGTTTTTTGGCCTTGACCGCCCACCCCCGCTCATTGGCGCGGGCCTAGTCGGTTGCATGCGCAACCCGCAAGGCCAGAAAGGACAGCCAATGAGAACCGATGTCTATCAACGTATCACCAATCAAATCGTTTCGGAGCTTGAGCGTGGCGTCCGGCCCTGGCTCAAACCATGGAGCGCCGAACACGCCGGCGGACGCATCACGCGGCCGCTGCGCGCCAACGGCATCCCCTACCGGGGCATCAATGTCGTGATGCTGTGGTCGGCGGCGATGGCGAAAGGCTACACCGCGCCGATCTGGATCACCTTCAGGCAGGCGCGGGAATTAAACGCATCCGTCCGCAAGGGCGAGCAAGGCAGCCTCGTCGTCTATGCCGACAAGATCACCCGCCGCGAGACCGACGAAGAGACCGGCGAGGAATCCGAGCGCGCCATCCCGTTCATGAAGGGATACACGGTCTTTAACGTCGAGCAGGTCGAGGGCTTGCCGCCGCACTTCCATGCCAAGGCCGCGCCGCCGTCCGAGACCGTGCAACGCATCGGGCGGGCCGAAACCTTCTTCGCGGCCACGGGCGCCCATGTCGTCCACGGCGGCGGCCGGGCCTGTTACGTCCCCTCGACCGACAACATCCATATGCCGTGCATCGACCTGTTCAGGGACGCGATCAGCTATTACGCCACGCGCGGCCATGAGACGGTCCACTGGACGCGGCACCCGTCGCGACTCGATCGCGACTTCGGCCGCAAGCGTTTCGGCGACGAAGGCTATGCCGTCGAGGAACTGGTCGCCGAACTCGGCGCCGCCTTCCTGTGCGCCGACCTCGAATTGACCCCCGAAGTCCGGGACGACCACGCCGCCTATATCGCTTCGTGGATCACGGTCCTGAAGAACGACAAACGCGCGATCTTCACCGCCGCCGCCCATGCCCAGCGCGCGGCGGATTTCCTGCATGGCTTGCAGAAGGTGGAATCCTCTCAGGCAAGCGCCGCGTGAGAGGGCCGTCATGACGAAGCCAGACACCCTCATCATCGACGGCCACGCTTTCAGCTGGCAGCGGCTCTGCGATCTGCGCCGCGCGCAGCTTGAGGCGTGGAAAGCCTCGCAGCCGCGGCAACCCGCTTTGTTCGAACTGAAAGACGACTGCCGCCCCGCGCCCGAGCGCACTGCCGCAGGCCGCTATCGGGAGCCGACCTTGTTTGCGGAAAGCCCTCCGCGCCGGACAGAGGCGGGATAGCGCCGTATCGCTCTCGCCTTCGCCGTTCGCCTGCGGCGTACATCTTTGCCGGCAGTCTCCTTGTGCCGTGGGTCGGCGGTTTCCCGGAGGCCGGGATGTCGGCCGCTCATGCGGCGATTCGTTCGACGCTGCAGCCAGCACCGGCGGCTTCGTATGCGTGGGGCTTATGCCCGCGCGCGCGCCGCGTTCAAGGCCGCTCGCTTCCGCGCCCCGGTGAAGAACCGGGGCTTGTGCAGCTCCGCGCCGCGTGGCGGGGCCCCCGCTTCGCAAAGAGGGGGCCGCCTTTGAACGCGCCGCTCAGGCGCGCGGGCCAAGGGGCCCCACGAAGCCGCGCGAGGTGCATGGCTTCACTTCAGATCGAAAGGACATCACATGAGCAAGTCAACCAACCTCCCGAGCCACCGCGTCTATGCCGTGACCCGACAGGGCAAGCAAAGCTATTGGCGCACGATCGGGGCCGCATGGCCTCACGGCGACGGCGATGGCTTCAACCTCAAGCTCGACTTCCTGCCGCTCAACGGCGCGGACATCGTCATCCGCAAGCCGAGGGCCGAGGTCGATCCGGCCGACGCCGTTCCCGAAGTCGCAACCGCTTAGCTGACCGGGCCGCTCCATAAGGGGCGGCCCTTTCACTTTCATCACCAAAGGAGATTGCACCATGAAGGACAGTTTCATCACGCCGGGCCATGTGCGCGCCTTCCAGGCCATCACGTCCCGGCTTTACGACAACATCACGCTGTGGAGTTGCCGCATCAATGGCGAGGCCGGGGTCGCGATCGTCATGGTCGACCATGCCGGCGAAGGCAAGATCGCGATCATGCCGCTGTTCGTCGCGATCACGGAAAGCATGGAGATCGCGTTCGAGGGTGGCCGCGAAGTTGGCGGCGAGGGCGGAGGCGGCCCGAAGCGTTCGACGGCGCGGGAGTTCGCGATCAATAAGGAAGTCGTGACCGGGCCCGATCCCGGATGACCGCCCCGAAGTGCCGCCGGGCTTCCGCCCGGCGGCACTCTTTCCTTCCTCATCTCATTACCGGAGTTTGTCAGGCGTTCCGCACCCTTGTTGCGGTCGCGCGCGTATGATGCGCGCATGCGCACATATCGCATCCTGCCGCGCCCGATAAAGAGGACGAGGACCGTTCCTGCCCTCATTCGGCCTGCCGTCAAACGGGCCGCATTCGCTACGTCGAGGCCGGCTATTTCGGCGTCGGACCGAGCTTATGTTCGGACGGCGCCGGCGGCGAGGATTGTCGAACATCCCGCCCCTGTCCCGGCATCCGATGTTTCTCCGTTGCCCGACGTTTCCCCGGCTTCGACCGGGCATGAGGTCAACCCTTATGTCGATTATGGCCGCTATCTCACCGCCGAAGGCGGCATTCTGATCTGGTACAAGGATCGTGACCGAATGTTTTGGAGTAAGGTCTGGCGCGTGATCGCCTGGTTAGCGCTGACGGCGGCGGAAGCGTGGTTTCTGTTGGTGCAATTTCCAAGTGATTCCAGCTGGAATCGTTACGCCTTCGTCGCGCTGACCTTTCTCAATTATTTCATCGTCGGTTATTCCAAGGACGTGTATGGCAGCATCGAGATCAGGCCTGATGGCATGATCATCAACGGCAAGGACGTGTTCTGGATGCGTTACATGGAAGGCGGGAGGCCCGGCTTTCGCCCCGAGAGCAACGACAAGACGGTCTTGTGCGGGATCTATGGCACGCGCTGGGTCGAGTATGTCACGATCCGGCGCGACGGCGAACGGGACCGGACGCCCGAGATCATGGCGGCGCACCTTCAAGACGCCATGCGTCAGCTTTGGGAGCGACCGTACTGAATCTCGACAGAGTTTCGAGGAGCCTGTAGTGATCTCCGCACTCGCATTGGCGATCGGAGGGGCCGCATGGGCTCGCAGTCGACCGGGGAGTCGTCTAACGCGTCACAACCGGAGCAAAGCTCACCAAAGGGCGGGGGGACGTCCGAAACGAAACTCTCGATCAGGGATTATATCGATCTTTATCGCGTCTATCGCGAATATGCGATGCAGGAGTCCAACTTGATCAATGTCAGGCTGACATGGATTCTGACCGTTCATGGATTTTTGTACGCGACTTACGGGCTGACATTGCAAAAGGAGCTAGAATTTTCAGCCAAGCTCGAAAGCCCTATGACCGACGCATCAAAATTCGGCTGCCATCTCTTCACCCAAACAGACATATTTCTCTTAACCATAGCTCTTGTCGGTATCGCCATAAGTCTATTGGGCTGGCGATCGATCATGGCGGCCCAGCATGCGAGTCACGCCGTTAACTCCGTTTTCGAGCGCTCCAACCTTCAGTACCATAAGGTCGAGGCGATAAAAGATATTAAATACAAGGAGATACTCGTCACCAGAATGGTCGAGACCGATATCGCTCTGCCTCACATCCGTGGCGGCGGGGTGTTGGGTAATACCAAGGGGGGCCATAGGGCATCTCGTTGGATTCCTTTGATGCTTCTATTTAGTTGGTTGATTTCCATTTTTGTTACGTCATTTGTCATGTATGATTTCAGATATTTTCTTTGCGTTTTTTGATTTGCCAGAGGAGGGGCGTATGACGTGAGCATAAATGATGGTTTTTTGGCTTCAATGGTGCGCCTAGTGTCGCCGAAAGCGCGCAAGTTGTACCGAGAGGAAAGGGCTGAGCGCGATAGAGAGTTAGAGGCGGCTGAGGCTGAAATAGGCGCTCGCATACGAGCCCGTCAGGCCGCCTGGGCGGCCGAACGTCAAAACCCGCTTGAAAGTGCAAATTCGGATGATGATGGGCCGCGAAGACGGGCGTATGGAACCGGGGAGGACGACTCGGTGAGGTCCATGCACCAAGCCGCGGTCAGTGTTGGCGTAACCTGCTTTTTCGGCAGCTAAGTTTCCTCAAGGGCGGCTGATCCGTCCCGAAGCTTCGGCAGGCACTCGCTCGCCCATTGCTCGGCCTGGTCGCGGATCGCCGCGACATCCTCATGTTCGAGCCGCATCGCCGCCGCCGGCGGCTCGCCTTCGATCATCAGCAATTGGCTGAATTGCCCGCGCGAGAACGCCGCGCGCAGCTCGAACGGCGCGATCAGCTTCTCAAGCCGCTTCGCGATATACTCGACCGTCGATTGATCGCCGTTGGCGAAGCACTGGATCAGCCCGGCATTGCCGAGGAAGGTCTCCCAGCTATTGTGATAGTAGCGGCGCAACTGCGTCGTGTCCTGAAGCACGGCCCACAGCTTGACGCCGAAACCGGGGAAGTATGCCGCCGCGCGCTCCATGATCTCCATGTGTCCGAGCGTCGCGAATTCTTCCATCATGAACAGGATCGGCGCGAGGTCCCGTGGGTAGGTCCCCATCTTTTCAAGGATGTTGCAGGCCATCTGCACGATAAGGCGCAGCCAGCGGTAATGGCTTTCCATGCGCCCGACCGGCAGGCACAGATAGATCGTCGTCGGCCGATCGCCGCGCAGCGCCGCCAGCGAGAAGTCGGAGTGCTCCGAGATTTGCCGTAAGGGGAGGCTGTCGAGGAAATCCGTCTGCGCCGAGGCGGTCGAGAAGATGCTGCCGCGCTCGTTCGGCGGCGTGCCGAGGAAGCGGTTGCCGACGGCGGCGAGGATGCCGCCGAACCTGTTGCCGGCCCTGAGCATCGCCCGAAGCAGCGTTTCGACCGCAAGGCTGTTGTCGGAGAAGAATTGCTTGTCGCGCTTGCCGCTGGCGCTGCGGGACGCCTTTGCGCGGAGCGCGCCGAGCAATTGCGGATGGGTGAGCGAGAGCAGCTCGCGCACCGTGACGAGATCGCGCTGATCTGTCGGCAGGGTCAGCGTCAGGAGGATGATGCCGCGCAGAAGCGTCTTGGCGCTCTCGTTCCAATGCCGCGACCGCGCGTCGCCGTCATCGACCACGAGCGCATGGGTGATCGACGCCACATCATCGACGATGGTCCAGCTGTCGGGATCGAGCTCGGACAGCGCGTTGTAGCGGGCGCTGGCCTGGTCCGATTGGCCGAAGGGATCGAGGACGTAAACCTCATGGCCGAGCGCACGGCGCAGCGCGGCGGTCCGCGCCAACTCTCCTTTCGGATCGAGCACGAGCATCGAACCGGGATAGAGGTAGAGGTTTGGCTCAAGCACCGTCGTCGTCTTCCCGGCGCGCGCGCCGGCGATCGTGATCTGCGGGCGGTCGTCGAGATGGCCGAGGAATTGCCCCGCGAATTTGCCGATGATGATCTGCCCCGGCAGGTAGGCATGTTGCAGGAGCCGGTGCGGCGCCATCCAGTAATTGACGCGCGGGCGATCCGGGATAAAGCGCGGCGCCATCACGCCGCGCGGCAGCGCCTTGCCGTAGAGCGCCTGACTGCGCGCGTCGAGCGCCGGCAATCCCAAATGCGATTGGGTCTGCGCGGTCGCCAAGGGCGTCGCCCATTTCTCGCGCTCGCTCGGGAACGGCCAACGCATCGCTTCGCTCAAGTTCGTACTGGATCAGGCCGTGTTGACCTGCGTTTGATGACGATGCGGAAGTCCCGTGACGCGCTCATCGGTCCCGCCCATCGTCTCGCTCGACATCGCGGCGTCTCGGCGGAGGCGCGAGGTCGGGATACATTTCATAGAAGATGCCGAGGGTCCCGCGCGCCTTATGCGTCGCATAAAGCTGGGCGCGTCGCGCCGCCGCTTTTTCATCGTTGGTCAGGGCTTCGAAACTGTTCGGGTCAATTTTTCGTTCCTGTGTCATCGCTGTTTCCTTGGCGCTGTTTGCTGCGGCCGGTGAGCGTTCAGCTCCCAGCATACCAAGGCGAGCGGTCCGGTAAGATGCGATTGTCCGGTAAAGTCCGGTAATCCGGAGAACTGAGCAGCGACCGTTGCTCTGCCTCACGCTGACGTGAGACCCGACACGAATGTTATGCATTTCTGGCGTGACATTATGCGCGCGGCACCAAGCAAAAGGTGATGTGTGATTTTTGGAAATGGATGGCAAAGGCTGCGAAGTGCAAGGGATTACGATGGAGGTGAACAAAGAAAAGAATAGGTTGGCGGGAGAGGGTAGCGAGATGTCCGTTTGCCTAGGGCAAACGGAGGCTCGTTGGGGGCCGGTTGGTGGCCCCCAATCCCCAGGACGCATGCGCTCTGCCAAGGAAACAGCCCGTGGCCCGACCGAAGAAATCAGAACCGCGCGACAGGCAGCTTAATCTCAGCCTGACCGCGCGCGAGTTCGAGAGCATCAACCGCCGCGCCCAGGCGGTCGGCATGCGGTCGGTTGAATTCGGGCGGGCGGTGCTTTTCGGCGACGCGGGAAAGGCGATTTCGACGCGAGAGCCTGATGGCAATATCGGTCGGATGATTTACGGGCAGCTCGTCAGGCTCGGCAATAATCTGAATCAGATGGTGCGGCACCTGCATAAGACCGGCGAGCCGCTGCCGCCCGATCTCGAGCCCCTGCTCAAGGATATCCGCCAGGTCGTCGCGCGGGTGCGGCGATGATCGTCCGAATCCTTTCCGGTGGAAAATCCTTCAAGGGCCTTGCCGCCTATCTGACCCACGATCCCGAGGCCAAGACCACAGAGCGCGTCGCCTGGACCCACACGCTCAATTGCGCCGACGACCATGTGCCTTCCGCCGTCGACGAGATGCTGTGGACGGCGCGCAACGCCGAGCTTCTCAAGCAGGAGGCGGGCGTTCGCGCGGGAGGGCGGGCGACGGAAAATCCGGTCAAGCATTTAAGCCTGAATTGGGCGCCGGACGAAAATCCGACGCGCGAGCATATGATCGAGACCGCGGAGGGTTTTCTTCGTCATATGAATTGGCACGAGCATCAGGCCGTTCTCGTCGCCCATGACGACAAGGCGCACGCGCATGTGCATGTCATGCTCAATATGGTGCATCCCGAGACGGGTTTGCGGCTTGACGATAATTTCGAGCGGCGGCGCGCGCAGGCCTGGGCGCTGGAATATGAGCGCGAGCATGGCCGGATTTATTGCGAGCAACGATTAAAGGATGTGGCGGAGCGCGAGGAAGCGCCGACGCGTCCGGCCTGGATGGCTTTTCGGGAAAATCAGGAGAAATTCGAACGCGAGGAAAAAACCCTCGAATTGCAGGCGCCGATTTTGGCCGACGAATTAAATGATAATTCTCCGGAAAATAATAAATCGCACGAATGGAAAAATCTCAAGGAGATTCAAAGGGCTGAACGCGTCGATTTTTTCGCGGAAGGAAAATCAGAATTTAGCGAATTGCGAAAATCGATTTATCGCGAGGTTCGCGAGGAGTTTCGGGACCGTTGGGGCGACTATTACGAGGCCAAACGCAACGGTGCGGACGAAACCGCGCTTGTGGAAATCAAGGCGAAGCTCGTCGCCGAGCAGAAAACCGCCTTGGAGGAGCGTCGGGACGAGGCCTGCCGCGAGCTGCGGGAAACCCGCGATGATCGATACCGCGAGCTTCTGGACGGCCAGCGCGAAACGCGCCTCGCCTTGCATGCGCGCCAGGAGGCCGGGTTCGATAACGCGCTCTTCCTCGAACGCGTCGGGTATCGGGACGGCGGAAAGGACATAGCGGAGGAATTCCGCGAAGCGGCCGAATCTACCACGCAACCGCGCCAGCCTGGCCGCACCTGGGATGCGGATGACGGCGCTTTCACCCGTTCGCCCAAGGAGGAGAATGGCCGCATGAGGTCGGGGGTTAATGTCGGCGCCGATATCGGCGAAGGACTAGGCTTCGGCGCGATTTCCTTCCTCGAAAGCCTGGCCGACGGATTCGTCGGCGCGAAACCGGACCGCCGGCGGCGCGAGCCGGAGCCGGAACCATCGGGGCCGAATCCGTTCGAGACCGCCGCCGAGGATGCGCGCAAGCAGCAATCGCAGCGGGAGCGCCAGGACGCCGAGGATGAATGGCGAAAGCGCCAAAGATCCCCTGGGGAGTGACCGAGGGACCGGGCCAGCCACGCCCGTGTCCCCTGTCTATCTGGCGAGCCAAAGCGGAGAGCGGAATGAGGCGCAATGCCGGGCAATCGTCCGATCGCGATTTGACAGCGGCGCGGCGATCGAGGTAACGGGCCGCGATTTTGCCATGCTCGCGCCGGAACCGCTTGAAGAAGGCGACGGCGCCGTGAACGAGATCAATACGGTCTTTAAACGGAAGATCGCCGGCCTGCGCCGCTTGCCGCGGCGAGACCGGATTCACGCGCTGAAAGCGGCGCGGGATTGGCGCGGGGCGGCACTGAAAGCGTTGCGCGAGAAGCGAGAGATCGAACGCCACGCCCGGTATCTCGCTTGGCGGATCGGAACGATGAAACCCGGCTGATAACAAGCAGAGCCGCGATCGCGCGCGGCTCCGAAAGATATCCTTGATTAGAGGGGGGCCTTTCAATGCAGCGGTGTCTTGCGAGGACGGCCGCGCTTTCGCTTCGGCGGAGGATTCGGAGGAACGGGCGCCCCGGAAGCGGTCGGAGTGGTGCCGCCGCGCTTGTTGTCATTGGCGGGCGCAGTGTCGGATTTGGCCGGAGATTTATTCTCGTTGGCCGGGGCTTTGTTCAGCGCGGCTTCGATGTCATCGGCAGCGATAACCTCGTTCAGGAATGCTCTATGAGCGATCAAGAGACTGTAATCCGTTGGAATGTACGATGCCGCTTTGACCGTCACTGCACCGAGCTCCAGGAGCATAAAGACGAGGTCGACAAGAAACATCACCGTGCCGATAGTTCCGTCTTCGCGCCCGATCGCCTTAAACGCTTTCAGTTGGGCGAGAAATCCTTGCTTAAGCGGCACGTAATCAGCCGCATGCTCCACCGCCCTACGGATGTTGTCTGCGCGACCGCTGTCCAGATTGTCCACCTTCAGCTTAAATTTCGCGAGCCTTTCCTCCTCGGTGGCAAGGCTAGCCTCGAACGCGGGAAGCTCAGCGTGTGCCCGCCGCTTTTCAGCATCATTGGCCAAGCCCAATTCCTTGCGCAATCCGTCAAGCCGCGCGCGCTCAGCGCCCAGAGCCGAGGCAATTTCAGCGGCGTGCTTTTTTGCATTTTCCACTGCCATCAGCGCGGCTTTATGTCGACTGCCGTCCCCGGGAATGCCCGAATTTTGCGGAGCGATTTTTAAGCCTCCGAGTTCCATCGCTTCGAAATTCTGCGCCGTGACGACGGCATCGTCGGCCTTGGACTTCTCCTCGGCCAATCGATTGATTTCCTGCTGCGCCTGCTGGAATTCCGGGGCATTGCCCGCAGGGTCAATATCGTGTTCTCTTAGAATTGATGTTTGCTTTGACAGATACTCCACGCGATTGGACTGCGTTTTGACGGCATCGTTGGCGGCCTGAATCTCGCCGTCCACAGCCGTCGTCGCCTTCGCAACAATTTGTGCGTTCGCCCTTCGGTTATCAGCGAGAATATGGTCGTTTATCTCAGACGAGTAGATCACGAGGCCCATGAACAGAGCCATGAGTTGAGCGAGTCCGAACGACAGCAGGAGCCGCACTGCGAAACTGGCGGCCCTCGCACGCGGTCCAGGTCCGCCGCCGATGTCTAACCCCCCACGAAGCAGCGCGGCGATGCCAGAAAGGTGGTATGAACCCAAAAAGAAGGCGTAGCCGTCCAGAGCCTGAATTTGCCCGGCGATTAGGAGTGAGCCGGTCACGATCGCGGGGCTGATTTCGCCGGGAGCGGCAAACAACTTATGTCCGACCAGAGACAGCGTCGTCGCTTGTATGGCGCAAGAGCCGAGCAGCAGCGCCGCATTCTTGCGAATTACCAGGCGATCATGTTCCGGGCAGTACTTCAGCATTTCGTGGTCGGCGCCAGCGATCGACGCCGCTATCCTTGTCGGCCATCCGAGGTCTTTCGCAACGCGAGGTTCCCCTATTGGCATGGGACTGTCCTCCTTGATCACACGTCCTGTTCCGGGAAGAAGAAGTCCTCGAACTGCGGGCGGTCACCGGTTCGGAGGAATTCACGCAGCAGCGTCAACGAACGCTCCGCAGATTGCCGCCAATCGGGATTCACGAAACGGGTTCGGGCAACCCGTTCACCGGCAAAGCGCAGAAGATAAAAGTTCGCCTCCGCGGTGGTCGCCAGGATGCGCGCGTAACCCTCGATGAACGGCGCACCCGAACGGTTGAGACCGAAGACCACCACTGCCGCGCCGATTGGGATAGGATGCGGCCAGTCCTGACACGCTGGACTCTTGGTGACGCAATTTCGCCTACCTGACGGCATGACGCTGCTCTTCGCGCCGAGAATTCGTTGGTGCTGCGGGGTTAAGCCGCGCGTTGCGGCCAAGAGCGGGGATCGATGGTGATCGTGCCATCAAGATCCAGCTTGCCGAGCGACAGCCTCTGGTTGTCCAAGTTCAACAAGGCGAACTGGATGGGCTTGTCAGCGGAACCCGAATAGAGGGCCCATACTTTAGCTCGACCGAAATCCCCGCGCCGTGCGGCTTCATATAGGAGCGTTAGGCGGTCGTTATGTGACGGATTCAACATGATAAATCCTCGCTGCGAAAGGGTATCGATCGGCCACCAGCGCATTAAAACACGAAACTGAAGGCCTGTCTATTAAATTTTAGACAAAGGATAAAATATTATTGTCAAACCAGGCTGGGAACTTTTCGGCGCTGTCCTTTGACTTTCGGCTTTTTGGGTCGGCCCCGCTTGTCCTTTGGGGTGAATACCAATCCTTCTGCGTCGCCCAGACCGCTTTCTCGCTCAATGCGTTTGTTGATATACCCTTGGACAATTTGAACAAGTTTGGAATCGCTCACGCGAACAATTTCTTCGTTCGTCAATCGTCCATTTGCGTCGATCGCGTCTGGGTACACGGCTCGTAAAAACCTCGGCGCATTTAAATGTCTCAAATGCGGATAATTCTCGCGTTCGTCCCATAGGGGTCGGCGTATGGGAGAAACGATCTGATTAATTTTTACAATGAAGGCCGGACGCGCGTGTTCGGCGACACCCTTGGCTGCCAGCCAGTCGTCTAATAGTTGGTCAATATTTCGAATCGCATCCGGCAAATTCCCTTCGTTCTGCTGACCAATTTGCGGCGATTCATCAACGCTCGCATCAGCAACACTTATTGTATCATGAATAAAATCCCGTTCAATATCATTATCTTCATCGTTATGTTCGAAGCTAAATTTTAAATCCTGTTGTGCTGCATTGTCGTCCCAATTCAACAACTTCTCTGCAAGAGAACTTCTCGTTGCCTCAGGACTCTGCTTAATTAGATATTTGGCCTCAAGCGCGGCCTGCACTGCAATTTCACGCTCGGGCTCGTCTCTTCGTAGGACTCGACTGAGTCCAATCAAGGCGACCCCGCGAGAAACATCATTAGGGATTTTCTTTGCAGCTTTGAGCGCGGCGCGCGCAGCGCTTTTGCGTACCGGCTCGGGCAGGTCCTTGAGCAGCGCGCATAGCAATTCAGCGCCATCCGCCCAAGACATTTTTCTAAATTCGTCGACCATGCTGCGGATAGCATCGAGTATCCGCGTGCGCTCGGGCTCGGGATCAGCCTGCAATTGTATGATCCGAAAGAGCTTGCTTAGTAGGCGGAGATAGTTATGAGCATACTCACGGGCGGGCCTCCCGACGTTTGCCGCCATCACTGCCTCAAACACAATGCTGACCGCGATTTTATGTTCAATTTTTGGCAGTCGTTTTATCAACTGAAGTGCGTCGGTGTCCGACAGAAAACTATTAGAAGCCTTCAAATGGCGGGCGAGCTCGCCGCGCAGGTCAACCAATCTGTCACGAAGCCGGGGGTAGTTCGGATCCATCGTACTCGTGCCTAGAGCAAGTTAGCTGCCATGCCAATTACTTGCCTCATCGATCGCACCTCGCCCACAATATTATATATTCCGCGGACCTAGTCACAACCTTTGCAGCCTGCGTCCCTCTTCGGAAAGGGTGGAGGCCAAGTTTCCGATCTGGTGATCCAACACGTGAGAGCGACCAACTTGCGCAAGCAGAGCCGAAAAATACGCAAGCGTGAGGTTTAGGCCAAGTAGAATAGATTTTCACCGGTCTCGCTTACGCGAGCTCGTCCACTCTCGCTAAGAATATCTTCGGCCCAGCTCATATAGCATAGCATTTAGTGCGTATGCGATTCCAGGCTACTCTAACCGGTCGCTGTGGGTTGGACGACGCTAATTTTGCAGCGGCGGACGGAAACACGGCAGGAGTTGGCAAGTTAATGCAGGCGATGCCTTAGCTATTGAACCAAAAGGCGAGGCGCTACGCGCGCTCGTGGCTTTCGTTGAGTAGGCTTTTTAGTGTCGTCGGGGTGGGAACACGCGGCTTTCTTGCCCTGCAATCCACCGCAAAAGCACCGACCGCCGAGCGCAGAGCACCGAGCCGAGCCTGAATACCGGCAGGTGCGAGGTTTCGGCCAGGTAGTATATCTTCCTGCGACTTCCGCGTGTCCCGAAGATAAACTCGGCGATTTCATCGGCGCCGCGAAGCAAGTCGTCTGCAAGTTCGTTTGGCGTAGCGTCTGGTGCTGTGTTCGAGGTCAAGGGCATCCTCCCAGGCTGCTGTTGATAGCCCAGCGCTTTTGCGCGTGGGCATTCCCGCGGATGCAGATGGAAGTGCTTGCCTTGAGCCCGGCTTGAAGGAACCTGCCGGGGCCGAACGCTCAATTAATGAGTAGCTCTGCAAACCATTGCGCATTTCCTTGCGGACCGACCGAGGGAATGCCTCTATTAGTTGAAATGACGAAAACAAGTCAATTGCTGCATGTGCGAACTTCCGAACGTTTTCACTTGTTACGATTTCCGCCTACGCATGCATGCGGTTGTTGGTGGTGTGCCGCGCCTCCTGCTCTGTCACCCACCGGAGCAACACCGATTTCCTCGCGCAGATCATCGACCCTAGCTTGAAGACCGGCAAATTCGAGGTCGCCACCAGGTGATAGACCTTCCGCCGCAGCCCGCGATCTCCGTACAGGAATTGCGCGATCTCTTCGGCTCCGCGCAGCATGTCCTTCGCGAAGTCCGGGTCGTTGTCATTCATGTTGGTTCTCCGGAGCCAAGAGCTTTGCTATCGGCAGAATGGTCCGTTCCGTTATGCGTCGAGATTGTTCAAGATCACCGCGGCCTTCATCCGTATGTGGATCGCGGCGCCGGCTGACCTTCTTCGCGCGCGCGGGCTTCGTCTCTACAGTGGTCGGGACGTATTCGAGACTGGCGGTAAGCCCGCTCGGTAAGCCTGTAATCCGAATTCTGCCACGGGTCGCGCGGGTGAAAGCGAATACCTCGATATGAGGGACCCAACCGTCTTTTGCATCAACCATCAGCTTGGCTAGCGAGCCGGTCGAGGCGGACGCGATCAGCGCTGCCAGCGCATCGACGAAACCGTGCCGGGCGGGAAGGGCGGCAAGGTCATCGAGCTTGGCCCCGGCAAACAGCTTCTCGCTCGATCGCGCTTTGTCTACGCGCGTATGAGCGTAGCGCTCCACGGCGTCGACCGAGGCGTTGGCCTGAGGGCTCCCCAAAACCGCGGTAAGGAGCCTGGCGGCGTCCAGCGCCGTCATTTTGGCCGCGTTGAAGCCGCGGCCGCCCTTGGTGCGCAGCTTGCCCTTCACGAGCTTACGATCGATATCGACGATCGTCGGCAACGACACGCCCGTTGCGTCGCTCACGGCATTTACGAGTTGGGAAGGTGTCGCCATAAAGCCGAGTCACTTCAATGAGATAAAATCCGATTGAGTTATACCGCTCTTTCGGATAGAATCCAATAGGAACGGATGGGAAGGATTGGTAACGCGTATTTTCGTAAGCGCTTTTCTCGTGAAGCGGCGAAATGACGGTGCTAGCCTTCCGTGAGGAGCAGCCTATGTCGATCCGCAAGCGCACATGGAAAAACGCCGACGGCGTAGAGAGCACGCGCTGGATCGTCGACATCATGGATGCGAACGGCCATCGCGAGCGCCGGCAGTTCGAGAGTCGCAAGGAAGCCGACGCTTTCCGGATCGCGACCGAGAGCCAGATGCGGGCGGGAACGTTTCGCGGCGACGCCTCGAAATTCACGGTGAAGGACGCGGCTGACCGTTTCCTTGACCATTGCGAGGGTCGCCGGCAGCGCGGCGAACGCATGTCGCGGCAGAACTACAAAACGATGGACGGCCATATCGGCAATTACATCTGCCGCGATCCCAACCGGCATGAAGGTAAGGCGCGCCCATCTCGCCTCAAGAAATTCGACGGCGGTATCGGCAGCATAAAGCTGTCGCAGTTGACTTCGCGAAGCGTAGGCGATTTCCGCGATCGGCTGCGCGATGCAGGAGTCACGGTCGTCACCACCCGCAAAATCCTAAGCACCTTGCAGCAGCTGCTCGGCTACGCGGTGGATCAGGACATGGTCGGCATCAATGTCGCGCGCGGCGTTAAGGTCATCGGCCGCCGCGACGAGGGCGGGCGCAAGATCGTGCCGCCCTCCAAGGAAGCCATGCGCGCCCTGCTCGCGGTCGCCGACGAGGATTTTCGGGTCAAGCTTGCGTTCGCCGGCGCGACCGGCGTGCGCGCCGGCGAACTGCACGCCCTGCGCTGGCGCCACATCGATTTCGCGAGAGGCGAAGTGAAGATCGAAACACGGGTCGATGCCTACGGCGAGGAAGATGTCACCAAGACCGCCGCGGGAATGAGGACCATTCCCCTGGCCCAGCCGCTCATTCTCATGCTCAAGGAATGGAAGCTGCGGACCAAGCGCAAGAAGGATGACGAGCTTGTGTTCCCGAACCGGCGCGGCTGGTACACCGGCCACGACAACATGATCAAGCGTAAGTTCCTGCCTTTGTTTGATGCGCTCGCGAAGAAGCACGAGGAGGACCCAACGCGGCATCCGGAGCCGCCTCCGCGTTTCAACTGGCACGCCTTACGGCATTTCGCCGTCTCATGCTGGATCGAAGCGGGGCTCAGCCCGAAGACGGTACAGACCTTCGCGGGCCATAGCAGCTTGCAGGTGACGATGGATCGGTACGGGCATCTGTTTAAATCGGATGACCACAAGAAGGCCATGGACGCGATCGCAGCCGACATGTTCGGCTAACGACCATTGCCGGCGGCCGGAACGGTCAAGCTCTGACCAGCGCGCCCCGGTTAATCCATTGAAATTCCTCGATCATCATCAATTTTGTCTATTTAAATGGACATTAACGCTCTTATTGTATAAGTAAATATACATTACAGACAGGTTCAACATGCGCAAGACACCGCCTTTGCCGTTACCCGTCAAGCGCGCGCTCACCAAGCTGGGCGACGATATCCGCAGCGCCCGGCTGCGCCGCCGCATTCCGACGACGGTCATGGCGCAGCGCGCCTTCGTCACGCGCATGACCCTTAGCAAAGTCGAGCGGGGCGACCCAACCGTATCGCTCGGCATCTATGCCGTCGTGCTGTTCGTTCTCGGCCTGACCACGCGGCTCGCCGAGCTTGCCGACGCCCGCGCCGACGATGTCGGCTTGCAGCTCGAAGAAGAACGCCTGCCCAAGCGAATCCGCGCCTCGGGTACTTCCGCCCGGAGCCGGAAATGACCGACCGAAATGTTCTTGTTTACGTCGATCTCGACGGCGAGCCACAGCTGGTGGGACGCCTCTGGGGTCGCGTGCGGAAGGGCCGCGAAAGCGCGACCTTCGAATACGATAACGCCTGGCTCAAGCATCCCGCGCGCTTTCCACTTGAGCCGGCGCTCGCGCTCGGCACAGGACCTCTCCACACGGCGGCCGGACGCCGGATATTCGGAGCGATCGGCGATTCCGCGCCCGACCGCTGGGGGCGCGTACTCATCCAACGCGACGAACGCCGCAAGGCACGCGAGGAAAACCGGGCGCCGCACACCCTTGGCGAAATCGACTATCTGCTCGCGGTCGGAGACATCGCGCGGCAGGGCGCCTTGCGCTTCGCGGAACAGGAAGGCGGTCCCTTTCTCGCCGCGGGCGTGCAAATTCCGCCCCTCATTCGCTTGGCGGCTTTGCTCAACGCCGCCCTGCGGGTGACCGCCGACAAGGACACCGACGAAGACCTCAAGCTGCTGCTGGCGCCCGGATCATCGCTCGGCGGCGCGCGGCCCAAGGCCTCTGTGATCGACCATGACGGCAATCTCTCGATCGCCAAGTTTCCGCAGCAGAACGATCTCGTTCGCGTCTCGGCATGGGAAGCGGTGGCCCTCACGCTTGCCGCGAAGGCGGGCATACCGACGCCTGACTGGCGTCTCGAAAAAGTGGGTGACCGGGACGTTTTGCTGCTGCGCCGCTTCGACCGGCAAGACGGAAAACGCATCCCGTTTCTCTCGGCCATGAGTATGCTGGACGCGCTCGACGGCGACCCGCACAGCTATCTCGAAATCGCCGACGCCATACGGCAATACGGCGCCAGCGCGGAAGAAGACTGCGCGCAACTGTGGCGCCGCGTCGTATTCAATATCCTGATTTCCAACAGCGACGATCATCTGCGCAATCACGGCTTTCTCTATGGCGCCGGCGGCTGGCGCCTCGCGCCCGCCTATGATCTCAATCCCGTGCCGCTCGACATCAAGCCGCGCGTACTTACGACGGCGATCGACGAGGTGGACGGAACCGCTTCGCTTGATCTCGCGCTGGAAACGGCCGCGCATTACAAGCTCACGCCCGCTCAAGCACGGACCATCATGCGCGCGGTGGGCGCGGCCGTATCAGAGTGGCGCGATACCGCAAAATCGATCGGGTTATCGTCTGCGGAAATTGATCGCATATCCTCGGCCTTCGAGCACGAAGACCTGAAGCGGGCGAGCGGGTGAAGCGGATTGCCGGCATCACCACCATCGCGGCAATGGTAGCGACAAAATACGACCTTCTTCCAGAGCTTATTGAAACGTACAAGACCGTCCGCGGCGCAAAACTGGCACAAAACGCTCCTGGTATTATTGAATGAATTCAGGTATTTTTCCTATCCGCAGCCCCTCATAACCTGAAGGTCGTAGGTTCAAATCCTACCCCCGCAACCAATTCAAAAGGGGACCCGCCTTATGTGGGGTCCCCTTTTGAATTTATTACAGTACGCCTGCGAACGGACCGAACCGAGGGCTCCGTACGCGGCTTCTGGCCGCGCTGCCAGCGCTAGATACCTTTGCAAATCCCACTGTGCGGCGACGCGTGAAGCCGGTACCGGAATCATAGGTCCTTGCGCGGATGCTCGTATAGGTTTAGTTAATTTTCAATAACATAACCATCGGATGTAAAGGGCAATTGGCCATCCTTTGGTGGTTTTGAGCGGGAAGATGTGCGGCGCCGGATGCGAAGTGCGAACGGCCTCACCAAGGGAGGCGTAAAGTGAGCGTGACCGTGATCAAGGACCTCGCCAAAGCCGTCAGGGAACAGGAACAGCATCACAAAGCGCGTCGAAACAACGAAGCTGCGAAAGGCGAAAATCGCGAAAATCAGCCCGCGGCCTCTGCGGCCGACGCGACGGAGGATTCGTCCAAAAGCGAAAAGGAAAAATAAGCGCGAGCCGTGAGCCGCCTAAGTCGGCTCTGACGAGAGCGCTTGCGAGGGAGGAGACATCGTGGCTGTCAGTGTCATCAAGGATTTGGCGCAAGCGGTGACGCTGCGACAAGCAGCGGTGACGATAGGAGAATTGGCGAACGGTCCGGGGCTCTCCTACCGGCATCCGGATTCCGCGCAGATATCCTATCCTCGGACCGTGCAAACGGCTCTTGGCAGCGTTCCGGCCGGCCGAACGGTCGTCGCGATCATCGGCGCAGGGCCGGCCGGCATTGCCGCGCTATACGAACTTCGTCAGCTGGCGAATGCCAATCCCAGCCGGATGTTCGAGGTGGGAATCCTCGAAGTGGATCACGCGAATTTCCTGTTCACACCGCGACCGCAAAATCCGACCCAGGTCACGCCCCGCCGCGCGGGCCGGGTCTCGTCATATTACGCGCCCCAAACCGTCTACGAGATCGGCGCGATGCGATTTCCTTCCATTGCCGGCTTGACTTGGCACTATGCGGAGCGTGCTTTCGGCGCGGATCTGGTCGTCGACCCCTTCCCCAATCCGGGCACGGTCCCGACCGAATTCGTATTCGGCAGCAGGTTCGATCGTTATTTCGGCGCGCAGTGGCTGGATGCAAACTCGCCGACGCGGATTGTGCGCGATCTTGTTATCGAAGGCTTGGTCGGAACCGGCCCGAATCCGCCATACATGATCGGGCCCTACACGGCGGCCCAGCTTATTCCCCTGCTCAAGGATGCGAACACGCCGCCGGCGACGCTCGCGCAAATCCAGTCCGACTGGGGAGTTTTCATCCAACAGAACGACGGCACCACGCTCGAGGCCGCCGTGCGCGCCATCCTGATCACGGCGCAGCAGAACAATCGCCTGCCGAGCACGACAGGACTGACGGGCGATCAGTTGCTCGACTGGTGCGTCGAGCTGTTCGGCCGTTTCGGTTTCGGCACCGGCGGGTTCAAGCCGCTCTATAACATCTCTCTCGTGGAGATGATGCGATTGGTGCTGTGGGACTATTCCAACGAGTACACGTTTCCCCCGAATCTCGCCCCGGGCAATGTCGATTTCATCGCGCAATTGCACAGCCTCGCAACGACGCCGGCCAGCAATTTCAGGGTGACGTCACTGCGGGCACGCGTCTGCGACGTTTTTCACCGCGACGACCCGCGCATGGCGGGCGTCGCCTACTATGACGACTCCGGCGTCCTGAGGTTCGTCTATTGCGACTATGCCATTCTCGCGATGCCTCACGACGCGGCCACCACCCTGATCAGCCGATTGGGATATTCGCCCCAGCCGCTCGTCGATCCTGAAATCGGCGACGCCAGCAGGTCCGCCCGTCCCGGTCTGGCGGTGCTGCCGGCCCTCTTGCTCTCAACGCAGCCGGGCAATGACGCGGTCAACGCGCGGGCAGCGACCGCGGTGAGCATGCTGCATATGACCCGTTCGTCGAAGGTCTTCGCGACGATTACGAACGCCGCGGCGACGGCGGCTCCCGTGCCGCAATTCCCGCCAGGCAATCCTATCAGCGCCGTGGTTTCAGACTGCGGCCTCGCGGCGACCTATATGGTCCCGAGCCCCACGAATCCAAATTATCGAAGCTTCCTGGTCACCTACACCTGGGACGACGATTCGACCAAGCTTGAAAACACGTTCGCCCAGTGGCCGCAGAACATCTCGCCACCCGGGCCGGCTGCCATGTTCGAGGCGATGCTCAATCGGGCTTATCGTCAAAACCCCGCAGACACCGCCGACACCGCGTCAAAATGGTGGCTCTATACCGTGTTGACCAGAGCGGTGCCACAGGATTTCGTTTCCTGGGATTGGAGCACGTACTTGACGGCGGGCGGATTCAAGCTCGACATGACGGGCGATCAGAATCAGTCGGACCTTTGCTTCCGCTATCACACCCACGCTCTTTACAATAACCCCAATCTTCCCCCCGCCCAGCGGCTCGACAGTCGCGTGTTTCTCGCGAGCTGCTCTTTTTCCCACCTGGGAGGCTGGCTGGAAGGCGCCTTCATGTCGGCGATCAACGCCGTCGCCGGAATTGTCGTCTCGATCAACAGCGGCAACGTTCGCGTGCTCAACGCTGAGGCGCAGAAGCTCTTCACGACCCTGAGGCCGGTGATCCCGATGAACTGACGGTCTGCGGGACCATCCCGCGCTGACGATCCGCCCTTGAAATTGACCTGGCTGTTTGCCGCATGAAAGAGCCTCATAACCTGAAGGTCGTAGTTCAAATCCTATCCCCGCAACCAACTTAAGCCCGATTCACAATGCCCAGCGATGCGGTTCTCGTTGTCGGCGGTGCCGGGTACATCGGCAGCCAGACCTGCAAGGCGCTGCGCGCGGCCGGTCTTGCGCCGGTCACGTTCGACAATCTGTCGACCGGGCATCGCGACTTCGTCAAATGGGGGCCGCTGGTCGAAGGCGACATCCGCGACCATGGTGCGCTCGCCGCCGCGATGCGGCGCCATGGCGTCGCGGCGGTGCTGCACTTCGCCGCCTGCGCCTATGTCGGAGAGTCGGTGACGAACCCGGAAAAATACTACGACAACAACGTCACCGGCAGCCTGTCGCTCCTCAAGGCGATGCGCGCGGTCGGCTGTTCGAAGCTCGTTTTCTCCTCGACCTGCGCCGTCTATGGCGAGCCCGACGCCATGCCGATCCGGGAGACGACGCCGACCAATCCGATCAATCCCTACGGCGCCTCGAAGCTGATGGTCGAACGCATCTTGGCGGATTATCGCACGGCCTACGGCCTCAACCCGTTTTGTCTGCGCTATTTCAACGCCTGCGGCGCCGACCTCGACGGCGAAATCGGCGAACTGCGCGACCCCGAAACCCATTTGATCCCGCGCGCCATCATGGCGATCCAAGGCTACATCGACGATTTCCAGGTGTTCGGCGGCGACTTCGACACGCCCGACGGCACCGCGATCCGCGATTACATCCACGTCGCCGATCTGGCCGATGCGCATGTCGCTGCCGTGCAGCGACTTCTGGCGGGGGATTCCGGCACCATCTGCAATCTCGGCACCGGGCGCGGCTATTCCGTCAAGGAGGTGCTGGCCGCCATCGCGGCCGAGAGCGACGAACCCGCGCCCCGCGTCGAAGGCCCGCGCCGTGCCGGCGATCCGGCGCGGCTTGTCGCCGACGCCTCGTTCGCCGCTGCGCGCTTGGGTTTTGCGACAAAGCACTCGGATCTCGCGACCATCGCCCGCACCGCGTGGGCGTGGCATCGCAAAGCGCACCCCAAGCGCGACGCGCGCGGCTAGCGCGGATCGAGGTGCCGCCTCACTCGACGAGCGGTGGGCTTTGCCGCTCCCGCTCGGCCGCGACGTCCGCCCGCTGGCCGCGGCGCTTCACCGGGCGGGCGACGAACGTCGGGCGGTTTTTCGTTTCATTGTAGATGCGGCCGACATATTCGCCGATCAGGCCGATCGAGACGAGCTGAATGCCGCTCAGCAGGAACAGCGCCAGAATGACGCTGGTGAAACCCGGCACGTCGCTCGGTGAGTGGCCGAAAATATCGATCCCGGTGACGTGCCACAGCAAATAAGCAAAAAATGCCACGACGGCGCCGACCGACGAGACGAGGCCGAGCCAGAACACCATCGACAGCGGCTTGACCGAAAGGCTGAAAATCCCGTCGAAACTCAGCTTGATGAGCTTGAGCCAGGAGTATTTCGTCACGCCGGCGGCGCGCGCCGGGCGCTCGTAAGGGACGCCGATCTGGCGAAATCCGATCCAGGCGCGCAAGCCGCGCACGAATCGGTTGCGCTCCGGCAGCGCATTGAGAGCGTCGAGCGCTACGCGGTCGATCAGCGCGAAGTCGCCGCTGTCGCGCGGCACGTCGACGTCGGCCAATACGCGCAGCAGCCGGTAGAACGAGAGATAAGCGAGCTGCTTCGGCCAGGATTCCCGCCGCGCCGCCCGGATGCCGAACACGACCTCGTAGCCGCTGCGCCATTTCTCGATCATGGTGAGAATGACTTCGGGCGGGTCCTGCAGATCGGCGTCGATCACCGCCACCGCGTCGCCCGCGGCCTGCATGAGGCCGGCGGTCACCGCCGCCTGATGGCCGAAGTTCCGGGTGAACGGCACGATCACGACGCGGGGGTCCGAGCGCATGATGTCGTCGAGCAGCGCCGGCGTCGAATCGCTGCTGCCGTCGTCGATGTAGACGATTTCCAGATCGAAATCGCGCGACTTCCCCAACGTCCCGCCCAACGTCTCGACCAGCCGCCGATGCGTCAGCGGCAGGACGTCCTGTTCGTTGAAACACGGCACGACGACTGAAATCAGCGGCCGCGCCGGCCGTTCCCCGGACATCTCGCTCATGGCCACGGCGCTATCCCCTCGAGTTCACCATGGCGGCGGCGTCGCCCGCACGCGGACCGGCCGGTGCTCACGCCAAATCGGATCACGGCGCTGCGTGCCGCTTGCCGGCGGGACTGATAGCATGCCGGTCGGCGAGCGTCATGGCGACCAGAATGAGCACCGCAAACACTTGACCGTGATACGACATGGCGACGGCCGAGAGCGTGTATGACAGCGGATCGCGCTGTAGAAGCCAGGTGCCGACGAAAACCAAAGCGAGCGCCGCGTATTTCGCCCGGCTCGGAAACAACAGCGTTTCCCGGATGGCAAGGTACGCGCACGGCAGCGCCAAACTCAAATGGTGCAGCCAGGTGAGCGGCGACAGCAAGGCCGCGAAGGCGCAGGCCACCGCCCATTCCGGTGCCAACGCGCTGGTGGCGCGGTTGCCCGGCGGGTCTTTCGCCAACGACCAGGCACGCCGCATGCGCCAGGCGAGCGCCAGCGCCATGATGCCGAGGATCGCGCTGACGATTTTCTTGGCGGTCGCCGCCGGCAGATCGAGGAACTGAACGAACAGCGGATGCGGCGGGCACGTCGCCGGCGTGTCGTTCGGCGTGCAAGTGCGATTCTCGAAATCCGAGTTCACGTAGAGCGAGTGTCCCGGGCGGTAGGTCTGCAGAAACCGGGCGATCGTGATCGAAAGGTTCTGGTTGCTGGGCCTCGGCGGTTCGACGCCGTTCTCGGACGGATCCTGCAGCGCGGCGACCTTGCGCACCTCGCCGATGTAGCGCATCAGCCCGTCTTGGGTCGCAGCCGGTCCCCAGACCAGCGCGGGGACGCCGACATTGAAGATCAACACGAACGCCAGCGTCGCCGCGGCGTCGAGCCAGCGCCGCTTCCAGATCAGGAGCGGCAGGAAAATCAGCGGCGTCGACTTCCAGGTGATGGCAAGACCAAGCCACGCTCCGGCCGCGAGCGAGGCGCCGCGCCAGACCGCCCATCCCGCCATGGTCAGAAAAAACAGCAGCAGGATCTGCAGGCCGCAATCGTCAAGGTCGCGCACCACCCATTGGCCGAGCAGCACAAACGCGAAAAAGGCCGCGGCGAAATGCACATTGTAGGACACCGGCTGCATCGCGTCGGCGAGCCGGCGCCAATAGCGCTGCGTCAGCAGCAGCGCGCCCACCGCGCAGAAGAACACGATTGCGCGCGCCAGCCGGTACGGCAGCAACGCCAGCGCGGAGTCGATCAGGACGCGTCCCGGCGGATAGTGCGTGCCGATCAGCGACCCGTTGTCCTGAACGTAGGGCGTGCCCATCAAGCCGGTGCGGCCGAGGTCGATGTGCCAGGCGAAGTCGTTGTCCTTGAAGCCGATACTGTGAACCGCTTTGACGGCGATCAGCACGCAAAATGCGATGGTGCACCAGCGCCTGAACTGCGCCGTTTCATACCAGGCGGCGGCGCGCACAACTTCAGCGGTCATCGGCAGAACTTCCCCGGTCATCGTCAGGCTAGGCCCCGGTTCGGCGCGAGTTGCCTAGCCGTGCCGCGGCGAGTGGCTTTGCGAACCTTAGCGATTGAAGCGGCCCGCGCCAGCATTTTTCCGCTGATGTCATCGCCGGCGCGGCCGTGTCCGAGGAAGCTGACGCGACGCCGAAGATTTTAGCGTCCAAGCATTTCGCGCCTAAGCATTCGCGCTAGGTATCCACGCCCCAGCATTTCCGGCAAATCGTCACATTGACAACGAACTGCAGCCCAGATGCGCCGGAAAGAGTCACGGAGGTTAACGAGAAACCGGCACTCTCATGTCCAGCGTAGGAGGGGTCGATGCTCACGTGGAGAAAGCTCGTTCCGGCCATTATCGTTCCGACTGCTGTTTGTTTGACGGCGCAAACAAGCCTCAGCGGGCCCGCGGAAGAGTGCAGGACCCGGCCCGGTCTGTCGACGCCGCGGGGCAGCCACTGGTATTATCGCATCAATCGCCCGGATCGACGGCATTGCTGGTTTCTCGCCGCCGAGGGCCGTTCCGTGCACGCGCATGGACGAAGAATGGACGCCGCAGCGTCCGGGCCGGATGCATCCACGCCACAGAGTTCGACGCCCAATGCGGAGTCGCCGCGACCGAGCGCCGATGCGGGGCCTGCGCCAGCAACGCTTTCCCAGGCCGTGCTGATGGCGCCCAGTCCGGCGGATGTCGCGGCACCGGAACCGCCGCTCCGTGAAGCGGGAATCGCCACGGAGTTTGCCGCACGCTGGCCGAGCCCATCGGGCGTACGTGATTTGGACGACAGCGAAGCCGGCACCACAAACACCGCGGATGCCGAACAACAAGCGACGGCCGCTGCAGCGGAAGCGCCGATGCCGCCGGTCGTCACGGCCGCGCGCGCCGGGCCGGCATCGGGGGGCCAAGAGCTTCCGCAACAAGAGCTTCTGCAACAAGAGGTTCTGCAACAAGAGGTTTTGCAAGCAGCGTCGCTCGCCGGCGGCGCGGCGTTGGCGCTGCTGTTCTTCGCCGGGTGGATCGTGAAAGCCGGCGGCCGGTCGCGCCTGCAGCTCGGCGCCGAATTGGCCACGATCGATGGTCACGCGTGGGCGCCGGCGTCGCCAACCGGCGGTCCGGCGGCGCGGCTGCCGACACCGACCGATCCCGCCGTCGACCTCAAGCGAAGCCTCGCCGAGCTGATGCGCGACCTGCGGCGGGCCGATGCGGGGCGCCACGCGCCGCAGCCGTCTGCGCGGCTGGTACGGCGCACGCGCGCGGCAGCTTCGTCGCCATAGCCCGTCGACGACGGGCGTGAACGCTTCTGTGCTCGCAACGACGGCAACTAATAAACCGCCGGGATGTAGAGCTCCTGCGGCACCGGATGGCGGGCGTAGTCGGGCTGGTGCTCGCGCTCGGGCATCACGATCGGATCGTGCGGCACTTCGGCGTAAGGCACTTGCTGGAGTAAGTGGTGGATGCAGTTGAGGCGCGCGCGTTTCTTGTCGACGCCCTCGACCACCCACCAGCGCGCTTCCGGAATATGGGTGCGCGCCAGCATTTCTTCCTTGGCCTTGGTGTAGCTTTCCCAGCGCCGGCGCGATTCCAGGTCCATCGGGCTCAGCTTCCATTGCTTGAGCGGATCGTGAATGCGCATCAAAAAGCGCAGATTCTGCTCGTCGTCGGTGATCGAGAACCAGTACTTCACCAGGATGATGCCGGAGTTGACCAGCATGCGCTCGAACTCCGGAACGGTGCGAAAGAACTCCTCGCATTCGGCGTCCGTGCAGAAGCCCATGACGCGCTCGACGCCGGCGCGGTTGTACCAGCTGCGGTCGAACAGCACGATTTCGCCGGCGGCGGGCAGGTGCGCGACGTAGCGCTGGAAGTACCATTGCGTGCGCTCGCGCGCGGTCGGCGCCGGCAGCGCCACGACCTTGGCGATGCGCGGATTGAGCCGCTGCGTCACCCGCTTGATGACGCCGCCCTTGCCGGCGGCGTCGCGGCCCTCGAACAAAACGAGGAGCTTGAGCTTCTGATGCACCACCCAGTCCTGCAGCTTGACCAGCTCGCGCTGGAGCCGCAGCAGCTCCCTGAAATACATGTGGCGATCGATCGTTTCGTCGGGCGGCCGCGTGCCGGTCGCCTGCTCCAGAACGTCGGCGAACCGCGAATCGTCGAGCTCCAGTTCGAGCTCTTCGTCGACCGCGTCGAGCATTTCGTCCTTGAGGTGTTCACGCAGCGAATGGCGGTCGGTCGGCTTGCGATCCATCAGGATGGGCTCCAGCGCGGGCAGGAAAACGTGTCGTGCGAATGTTGCGGCGCCGACATGACGAGCTTACGACGACGGCAAAAAATCGCAAATTATCAGTGTGTTAAGTATTCGCCGCGCAGTCGGCTCTCGGCGCCCCGCTGCCACGAAACCGGCTCCGCGGTGTGTTCAGATTGTCATGAAACTTGGGAATCTATAGGCGGCGTATAAAGACCCTCCGATTGTCGGAGGGACTGGGATGTTTGGCATTGGACTTGCTAGGAAGCAGCAAGTCCGAGTGCCGATCGCGACATGGTGGGAGGGCTCGATGCCAAAGGCGAAACGTGACGGGAATGGCGGTCTTGCGGCCGTGGACGAGCCTCTCGACGCGCCGGAGACCGAGGCGATCGAGCCGGAGGCCGAAGACCGTAGCGACGTCGTCGCCACCGTCGCGACCGTTGCCGTCGTCGGCATCGGCGCCGCGGCGTTCGAGGCGGCGCTGCTGCCGGGCATCGTGCTCGGCGTCGCGGCCATGTGGGTGCCGAAGTATCTGCCGCAGTTGGGTGCGGCGGTGAACCCGCTGTTCCGCTCGACGGTGCGCGGCGCCTACAAGATCGGCCAGAAGACCAAGGAAATGGTGGCCGAGGCCCAGGAACAGGTTCACGACATCGTCGCCGAGGTTCACGCCGAGGGCGATCTCGATGCGACGGAACAAAAGAACGCCGTCGCCGGCGGACCGCGCGTCTGAGCGCGGTCGCGGGTGCGGCCGTTGGGGTGTCGTTGCAGCACATCGTGCGCTGACCGGGGCTTTGGCCCCGGGCAGCGCCGCGAGGCGTCGCAGCGATTTCTTTTAAAGCCTGAGCGAACCTCATGACCAAGATGAACCTCAAGATCGAGCACCAGGTGGCCGGACGGGTGCGGATGAAAATTCCGGCCGGCAAGGGCAATCCCGAGCTGTTGAAGCAGATCAGCGAAGTGTTTGCCGTCATCCCCGGCATCGAGCAGGTCATCGTCAATCCGACCACAGGCAGCGTCGTGTTGCACTACGACACCGACCGCCATGATGAATTCCACGGCTCGTTTCGCCAGCATTACGACGCCCATGCCGCGGCCCATGGCGGCAACGGCGTGTCGCACGGCGCCACCACCGAGCTCGACGAACTGACCAACCGCATCGAGGCGGAAGCCGAATTCCTCGCGCAGCATTCGCATTCGGCGCGCGCGGTGGTCGATTTCGTCAAGAAGGTCGACCGCGAGATCAAGCTCGCGACCAACAACACCATCGATCTCAAGATCGTGTTCGCCGTCGCCATCATCGGCTTCACCGTGTTCGAAGTCGGCGCGACGGCGGCGACGCCGGTGTGGGTGACGCTCGCGATTTTCACGGTCAATCATTTCATCGAGATGCACCCGCAACACGCCGCCGCCGCGGCCGGCGGCAATCCCAATCTGGCGCCGGTTCGGGTCACGGGCTAAGCGCGCACGCCAAGGATCGGGAGCTCGGCGCCAATGGAATTCTCGATCCGGCATTTCATTTCCGGCCGCATCCGGCTGCATCTGCCGTCGCTTGCCCGCAAGCGCAAGCTGGCGGAATCCGCGCTCGTTTGGCTCGAAGCGCAGCCAGGCATCAAGCGCGCGCGCCTCAATTACGACTGCGCCAGCCTCGTCATCGAGTACGACACCAAGTTCGAGCCGGTGCTGCGTGCGACGCTCGGCCGCCTGTCGGTCATGAGTCTCGACGATCTGCGGCTCCTGGTCGCGACTGACGGCAAGGCTCCGGCGGCGCCGCGCCCGGCGGCGCCGCGCCCGGCGGTGCCGCAGCCGGCCGCCAAGCCGTCTTTGCTCGGCCGCACGCCGCTGACGCTGCCGACCATTTCGCTGTTGATGGCGTTCAGCGCCAATCCGATCGTCACCGCCATCAACATGCCGTTGATGTTGTGGAACGCCTATCCGATCGCGCTGCGGGCGTACCGCGTGTGGCGGCGCGAGAGCCGGCTCAACGTCGATTTCCTCGACACGCTCGCGATCGCGGCGTCGCTCATGCAGGGCAATCCCATGGCCGGCGCGATCGTCACCTGGCTGATCAAGCTCGGCGATTGGATCCGCGACCTTACCGCCGCCGGCTCGAAGCGCGCCATCAGCGAACTGCTCGAATTTCAGAGCAAGACCGCGTGGGTCCTGCGCGACGGCGTCGTCACCTCGATCCCGGCCACCGAACTTGCGGTCGGCGACGCGGTTATCGCCTATCCCGGCGAGATCATCCCGGTCGACGGCGAGATCATCGACGGTCACGCCATGATCGACCAGAAGACCATCACCGGTGAAGGTCTGCCGGTGATGCGGGCGAAGGGCGAAGCGGTGTTCGCCGCGACCGTCATTCGCGACGGCCAGCTCACCATCCGCGCCATCCGCGTCGGCACCGCGACCACCGCCGGGCAGATCGCGCGGCTCGTCGAATCCGCGCCGGTCGGCGACACCCGGATGCAGAACCACGCCGAGAAACTCGCCGACCGGCTGGTGCTGCCGACGCTCGGCCTCGCGGTCGGCACCGCCGCGGTCACCGGCGACTTCAACCGCTTCCTGTCCCTGGTGATCGTCGATTACGGCACCGGCATCCGCGTCGCCGCGCCGACCGCGGTGCTCGCCTCCATGACGCATGCGGCGCGCGCCGGCATCATCATCAAGAGCGGCGCCCACATGGAGAAGCTGTCCGAGGTCGACACCGTGATCTTCGACAAGACCGGAACGCTGACCCACGGCCATCCGGTCGTCGTCGACGTCATCAGCTACGAGGCGGGCATCACGCCGCCGCATCTCCTCGGCCTCGCCGCCGCAGCGGAGACCAAGCTCAAGCATCCGGTCGCCGACGCCTTGCGCGTCAAGGCGCACGAACTCGGCGCCAATATTCCCTATTGCGAGGAAACCAAATACCGCATCGGTCTCGGCGTCGAGGGCCAGGTCAACGGTTACTATCTCCACGTCGGCAACGAGCGCTTCATGCGGCAAAACGACATCAATGTCGGCGTCTCCGAGAGCGACCGCGCCGCGCTCGACCAGCAGGGCTATTCGTGCATTTACGTCGCGGTCGATGGAACGCTCGCCGGCCTGGTGCCGTTTACCGACCAGATCCGGCCGGAAAGCCGGGAGATCATCCAGCGGCTGCATGCGATGGGCATTCGCAACACGGTGATGCTGACCGGCGACAACGCAGTGGTTGCCCGCGCCGTCGGCCATCGGCTCGGCCTCACCCGCCAGTTCGCCGAGATGCTGCCGGCGGACAAGGCCGAAGTGATCCAAAACTTCCAGCGCGACGGCAACGTGGTGGCGATGGTCGGCGACGGCATCAACGATTCGCCCGCGCTGAGCTTCGCCGACGTCGGCATCGCCATGAAGCACGGCGCGGAGGTGGCGCGGGAATCCGCCGACGTCGTGCTGATGGAAGACTCGCTGTGGAAGCTCGTCAAGGCGGTCGAGATCTCGCGCGGCGCGGTTCGCCTGATCCGCCAGAACTATGCTATCGTCGCCGGCTTGAATACGCTGGCGCTGGGGCTCGCGCTGCCCGGCGGCTTGATCAGCCCGGAAGTCACCGCGCTGATCAGCAACGGCTCCGCGATCCTCGCCAGCTTGAACGGAATACGTCCGATCCTGCGCTACCAATGACCACGGCCGAGCCAACGATCACGCTGCCGCCGTCGCATCACAAGGCGCTTCTGCGCGCCATCCGCAACCTGGAAAACCCGGACTTCGCCGCGCAGCTCGCCGATTATGCCGGCCAGCCGATCTCCCGCGCGCTGCGCCTGATGCCGCGGGCGGCCTCCGACCGCTTCAACAGAATCGTGGAAGCCGCCATCCTGCGATCGCTCCACATCGCCATCCGCTCGATCGAGCCACAATCCAAACGGCCGCCGGCGCAACGCACGGCGTCTTTCCTCGCCGGCGTGTCGGGCGGCCTGAGCGGGTTTTTCGGCTTCGCCGCGCTGCCGATCGAGCTGCCGGTGACGACGACCTTGATGCTGCGCGCGATTGCCGACATCGCCCGCCATCACGGCGAGGACCTCTCGACGCTCGAGGCGCGGCTCGCCTGCGTCGAAGTGTTCGCGCTCGGTTCGCCGAGCCCGCAGGGGCGGCGCACGGACATCGGCTATTACGCCGCGCGGGCGCTGATCAGCCGGCTCGCCGGCGACGCCACCGCGCTCCTCGCCGAGCGCAGCGTCGCCAACGTCTCCGCGCCGGTCGTCGGCGGCCTGGTGACGGAGATCGCGACCCGGTTCGGCGTCGTGGTGTCGGAGCGCTCCGCGGCGAGCGCGCTGCCGGTGCTCGGCGCGGTCGGCGGCGCCACCATCAACATGATCTTCATGAATCACTTTCAGCGCGTCGCCCGGGGCCATTTCGCCATCAGGCGGCTGGAGCGCCAATACGGCGCCGCCGTCGTGCGCCGGCTGTACGACGCTCATGCGCCGCGCCGCGCGGTGACGGCGGGAGGCCGGTCGCTGTCCCATGGCCGCAGGGCCTGACCCCGCTTCCGGCGCGAGAATGCCGGCGCCATCGCCGCGGCACGACGGCGGCGTCGATCCGCGCATCGCCGGGCTGCGGCGCATGCGCACGATCGCGACGCTCCTCCTGGTGCTGATGGCGGCCGTGTTCGTCGCGACGTCGCTCGTCAAGCTCGACTGGCCGTGGCTACCTTACCTGCGGGCCTTCGCCGAGGCCGGCATGGTCGGCGCCTGCGCCGACTGGTTCGCGGTCGTCGCCTTGTTCCGGCGGCCGTTCGGCCTGCCTATTCCACACACCGGCATCATTCCCGACAACAAGGAGCGGATCGGCTCGGCGCTCGGACGTTTCATCACCAACAATTTCCTCACCGCCACGGCGATGAACGAACGGCTGGCGCGGCTCGACGTGATCGGCAGTCTGGCGCAGTGGATGGAGGAGCCGGCGAACGCCAAGCGGCTCGGCGACTATGTCGCGCTGGTGCTGCCGTCGATTTCCAGATCGCTGCCGACGCCGCAGATCGGCGAATCGCTCGGCAAGCTGACGCTGCAGGCGCTCGAAGCGATCCCGGCGGCGCCGCTCGCCGCGAAGATGCTGGCGATCCTGTGGGCGCACGGCGAGGCGCAGGCGCTCTTGGCGCGCGCCATCGACTATGGCGAAGACTGGCTCACCAGCAACAAGGACTTTCTGACGCGCAAAGTATCGGAGCAGTCCTCGCGCTGGATCCCGAAATGGGTCGACAAGATGATCGCCGAAAAGGTCATCAACGGCCTTTTGAGCACGCTCGGCGAAATGCGCGACCCCGCGCATCCGTGGCGCCTCGAACTGCAAAAGGCGATCGAGCGGCTGATCGCCGATCTCGCCGCGGACCCGCAGATGCACGCGCAAGCCGAACGCTTCAAGGCCGAGCTCCTCGCCAATCCGCTCCTGATCGAACAGGCGCGAACGCTGTGGGCCGAGGTCGAGAGCGGCCTCACTGCCGGCTTTCCGGCCCACGCCGATCAGATCGCGCACGCCTGCGAACAGGCGCTGCGGTCCACCGGTGCCTGGCTGCGCCAGGACGACGAGCGCAAAACGCGCCTCAACCGGCGCATCCGCGTGTTCACCCAGCGTCTGTTGTTGCTCTACCGCTTCGAGATCGGCGGCTATATCGAGCGCGTGGTGCACAACTGGGACACCGCGACGCTGGTCGACCGGCTCGAGCTGCAGGTCGGCAAGGACCTGCAATATATCCGCATCAACGGCACTCTGGTCGGCGGCCTCGTCGGCGTGCTGATTTTCATCGCCGGCAAATGGCTCGCGATGTTTTAGGTACGTCGTGCCCTCGCCCGCTTGCGGGAGAGGGCAGCCGCAGCATTTCAGCAAAAAGAATGGGTGAGGGCGCGCGGCGCCTCAGCAGCCCTCACCCATCCGTGTTGGTGCACGGCCTGCGCCGCCGCCCTCTCCCGCAAGCGGGCGAGGGCACGATGACCGGCGCCGTGCTTTCCCGGCCGCCATCGCAATAGGTTCACACTGCGTCAGTACCCTTACCCGTTCACGCGAGGGGAGCGGGGCGGGATGCCCGACACCCGGATCTTGGCGTTGCGCCGTTCTTTGGCGGCGATCTTCGAGGACGACGAGCCGCGCAATTCGGCGACCCGTCTGTTCAATATCCTGCTGACCGCACTGATTATCACCAACGTTGCCGGCATCGTGCTGGAATCGGTCGAGCCGATCCGCCACCGGTTCTCCGGCGCGCTCGACGCCTTCGAGCACTTCGCCACCGCCGTGTTCGCGGTCGAATATCTGCTGCGGGCATGGGCGTGCGTCGACTTCCATGCCGCGGCGTATCGCCATCCATTATGGGGCCGGCTGCGCTATCTGCGCAGCTTCTTCGCGCTGATCGATCTCGCCGCGGTGTTGCCGGCGGTCATCGGCGTGTTCGGCGCGGCCGACCTGCGGGTGCTGCGGTTGCTGCGGCTGTTGCGGATGCTGAAACTGGTCCGCCACTCGACGACGTTCGGATTGCTGGGGCGCGTGCTGCGCGAGGAGGCGAACTCGATCGCCGCGCTGGTGTTCGTGCTCCTCCTCACCGTCACCATCGCCGGCTCGCTGATGTTCATGCTCGAAGGCGACGAGCAGCCGAATGTTTTCACCTCGATTCCGGTGTCGATGTGGTGGGCGGTCGAGACGCTCACCACGGTCGGCTACGGCGACTTCGTGCCGGTCACGGTGCTGGGGCGCGTGCTCGGCGGTATTGTCTCGATCGTCGGCATCGGCACCTTGGCGCTGTTTTCTGGCCTGATCACGGTCGGCTTCATCGACCAGCTCAAATTGTACCGGGAGCATCATCCCAAACCGAGCGTGGCCGGCGGCGACGCGAGCACGTTGATCGATCTGCATCATCACCGCGCCACCGCGGGCGGCGTTCATCGGCCGCAGCCGGCGGACCAAGTCGCAGCAACTCATACACCGGTGTCGGCGACCAAATCAGGTTCCGGCATATGCCCGCATTGCGGCTACGCCATCGTCGTGCACGGCACGACGCATTAGTTCCATTCATTGCCCGGCGGCTTGCCCAACCAACGCGAACGCGCCCGTCCCCGGATCGTAAAAACTCAAATCGCCGCTCCCCACATCGAAATAAGCGCCGAGCAGATGCAGGCGCCCGGCCTCGACCCGGGTGCGGATCTCCGGGAAGGTCAGAAGATTGCCCAAAGTCGTGACGACCGAGGCCTGCTCCAGCACGCTCAGATACGCGGGTCCCGTCGCGCCGTCGGCGTCGCCGACGGCGTTGGCTGCCGGCGCCATCAGCGACATCCAGCTGTCGATGAAGTCGCCCGGCACGGTGCGGCCGCGATGATCGACGAAAGCGCGCACCCCGCCGCAGTGCGAATGTCCCATCACCATGATGGTGGCGACGCCGAGAATCTGCACGGCGAATTCGAGCGCCGCCGAGACGCCGTGAATGAGGCCGGTCGGCGTGTAGGGCGGCACCAGGTTGGCGACGTTGCGCACGACGAAAAGCTCGCCGGGATGGGCGTCGAAAATGACCTCCGGCGACACGCGGGAGTCGCAGCAGCAGATCACCATCACTTCGGGGCGCTGCCCGGTTTCGGCGAGCTTCCAGTAGCGGCTCTTCTCGAGCGGCAGGCGGGTGTCGACGAAGGCGCGATAGCCATGGAACAAACGCGCGGGAATTTGCATGGCACAACCTCGCAACAGGGCGCTGCCCGATGTTCCGGAGTTTTGTGACAGCCATTGCCAACAGTGATATGACGTGAATCCTGCTCGCCGTTCGCGGCGGCCATCGAAAGGTCTTGTCGAGGCTATGCAAGAATTGTCCCAAACTCTGCCGAAGGAACGCGTCGCGCGCCGCGTCCGTCACGAAACCAAGCTGCGGTTGCTGCAAGTCCGCAACGTCGCGCACATCACGCCGAAAATGGTGCGCGTCGTTCTCTCCGGCGAGGAGCTCGCCGGTTTCGTCAGCGCCGCCCATGACGATCACGTCAAGCTGTTCTTCCCGCCGCCGGGCGAAGACAAGCCGGCGCTGCCGCCGCTCGGCCCCAACGGCCGGGCGTTCGCCGAGGGCGCGCCGCGGCCGCCGATGCGCGATTACACGCCGCGCCGCTACGACGCCGCGGCCAACACGCTGACCATCGATTTCGTGCTGCACGGCGAGGGCCCGGCGACCACCTGGGCGGCGCACGCCAAGCCAGGCGGCTTTCTCGGCGTCGGCGGCCCGCGCGGCTCGTTCGTCGTGCCTGACGATTTCGACTGGTATCTGCTCGCCGGCGACGAAAGCGCGCTGCCGGCGATCGGCCGGCGCTTGGAGGAACTCCCCTCAACCGCCCGCGCGCTGGTCGTCGCCGAAGTCGAGGACGCCGGCGAGGAACAGCAATTCAACACGCGGGCGAAGCTCGATATGCATTGGCTGCACCGCCACGCCCCGAGCGGCGGCGAGCAGGAATCGCTGTTGCTGGAGGCGCTCGCCGAACTGCCCTTGCCGCGCGGCGACGGCTATGCCTGGGTCGCCGCGGAAGCCGCGGTCGCGAAAGCCTCGCGGCGCATTCTGGTCGACCAGCGCGGCCTGCCCAAGGATCGTGTCAAAGCCGCCGCCTATTGGAAGCGCGGCGCCGTCGCGGTGCACGAGACCTACGACGACTGAAACGGCATCCGAGCCCGCGGTGTTCCAAGATCGTTATCAGAACCGCCAGCGTACATTGCCCTGGATCGCGTTGTCCTGGACGTTGCCGGCGAGATTGCCGGAATAGAACACGGCGAGCGTGACCTGCGCGTTAATTCTGAGATCGACGCCGGCCTCGACGAGCGCCGCGTCGCGCGCCAGCGGCACGCCGGAGACGGTGAAGGGGGCACCGGTGGTCGCGAAGGCGAGCGCCGCCGTGGGCGTCACCGGCCCGATTGCATGCTGCCAGAGGGCCGCGGCGTGCGGGATCAGCGTCATGTCGGGTGCCACGACCCAAGCGGAAGCGGCGCGCGCACCGAGCGTGGAATAGCCGACGTCGTCGGTGCCGCTCGAGCCGCCGAGCGCCGCAGCGCCGGTACCGCCGCCTTCGGTGAAGCCGCCGGTATTCAGGTGCACGAACGCCAACCCGGCGAGCGGTTCGGCGGCGATCGGGCCGAGCGCCAGGCCGTACCCGACTTCGCCGAACACCTGCGCCGTGGTCGCGTCATAGCTCGCACTCGCACTGTCGGTGAAACCGGGGAAGGCGACGCTGCGGCCGGTATCGAGCGCGCTGAACGCGCCCGCCGCGGCGCCGCGCACATTCCAAGGGCCGAAGGCGGCCGCGGCATAGCCCGCGACATGCCCGGTATTGATGTTCGCCGAACTCGCCAGATCGGCGATATCGAGGAAAGAGTTGGTATAGCCGGCGGCAAGACCGGCCAGCCAATTGCTGCCGAACTGGCGGTCGGCGCCGGCGAAGACGCCGGCGAGATTCCGGCTCACGTCGGCTGCGTTGCCGTTGCCTTCGAAGCGCCCCCAGGCGCCTATCCCCTGCGCCCAGAATACGGTCGCGGGTGGCGGTGCGGATGCAGGCGGAGCCTTGATCGGAAATGCCGGCCCGCGTGCGTCGGCATAGGCGAGGCCGGCATCGGACGTCGATTGCGACGTGTCCGCATACGCCAGCGTCGGGCCGCCCGCGGTCAGTGCGGCCATCGGGCCGGCGCCGCCGACGAACGCGGCCTGGCGCATGCGGCCGAGCACGGCCTCGCGCAAATAGAGACTATCGCTGAGCATGACGGTGCGGGCGCTGGCATAGACTTCGCCGTCGAGCTGCGCGAGCGCGCTGCGCAGCGGCGCCGGATCGCCGTAATTGAGGACGTCGAGGGCGTTGTACATGCCGTCCATGGGAGAGAACAGCGCCGGGTAGGGCCCGTGATCGAGCGCGGCGGCGACGGCGCCGACATTGCCGCCCCCCGCGCGCGGCGCGTAGGCGAGCGCGTAGGCGCCGATCGCCTGCTGGTCGATGAAGCTCGACGCGCTCAGGAATTGCGGCACCGGTCCGCATCCCGCGCCGCCCTGGCTTCTGCCGACCAAAAACTCTTGCACCGCGCCGCCCGGTTGCCCGTAGAGCGGATTCGCCGGACCGACCAGCAGACACGTTCCGGCAGGGACCTGAACCAGCGTCTCCATCGTCGGCGTATAGGGCAATGCGAGCACGCTTTGAATCTGCGTGGCGGTCAAGCCGCGCACCTCGTTCGATCCGACGATGAAGCCGCCGACCGCGCCGGCCGTTCCGGGCAAATAGAAGCGCACATATTGCGTCGGCGCCGTCGTCTGGACGACGAGGGCGGATGCGCCCGGCGTGAAGGGCGGGTCCGAATATTTGGGGAACAGATAAGCGTCGGCGTTCACGCCGGTGGTGATCGATGGCACCGACGTTCCGACGCACGATGTCATCGAGCCGGGCGGGCAGTTCGAGCCTGAAAACGGCAGGCCCCGATAGACCGGCCCGACGATGACTTGGCCGGGCGGTAGCGGGAGGCCGGATCCGGTTTGGGATCGCGCATCTCCCGCGTAGCCGCCGGCCAAAGCGACGACGACGGCGAACACACGGGCACGCCTCACGGCGCGCAGCTGCCAAGACTGTCCCATCGGGTTGCCTGCCGTAGAACAAGTGTGCTGACAGCCCCAACGTTTAGGGTAATTTGTTGGCCAAACTCGGTTGCATTTTACCAGAGCTTATTTGTCCACATGTATATTTGTTCGTCGCCGAAGACCGCGCACTGGCTTCGTTCGAAGCTGATCGCCTGCCAGATCGTGCGGCCGCCGTGCAAGCGGCAACCGCGCGATCAAACAAATAATATCGTGATCTAAAGCCGCACGCCGAAGGTTTCGGCAAAACCGCGCGCGCCGGCGGCGGTGATGGTCAGCGCCCGCGTCGCCTTGCGGCGCTCGATCCATTTCAGCTCCAGGCAGCGGCCGAACAGGGCGGCGCCGACGGCGCCGGCGAGGTGCCAGCGGCGTTCGCTCCAGTCGAGGCAGGGCCGGCACAGCACGCGGCGCGAGCCGGGTGGTTGGAGCTGCGCGCCGAATTCGGCAAAGAAGCGGGCCCCGGCGGCGGTGACCTCGCCGCCTTCATCGCCGAGCACGATGTGCTCGCGCGTCAACAGCGCATCGGTGAGCGCGACGCCGAGCCGGCCGGCGACATGATCGTAGCAACTGCGCGCCGTGCGCATGGCGTCGTCGAGGCGCGACGGCCGCGAGCGGCGTTCCGGCAGCTGGACGAGCGCGAGCGCCATCACGCTTTCGAGCATCGAGCCGACGAGCGGCGAGGCCAGGCGGTAATAGCGGTGGCGGCCTTGTTTCTCGAGCGCCAACAGATTGGCTTGCGTCAGCTTGGCGAGATGGCCGCTGGTCGTCTGCGGCGCGACGCCGGCAATACCGGCAAGTTCCGTCGCCGTGAAGGCGCGGCCGTCGATCAGCGCGGCCAAAATATTCGCCCGCGCCGGATCGCCCAACAGCGCGCCGATTTCGGCCAAGGCCAGATTGGGTGTGCTCATGGATCGCAATATACGTGGGCGACGACGCAAAATCCCGCTGCGTCGCTACGGTCTTCGCCGTAGTGTCGGGGCTCGCGCGCGGCGAAGCCCATGACCATGTAGCCCGGGCTGCGGATACGCGTCTTGGGAGGATCGCCGTGACAACTCGCTTGGTACCAGCGCCATCAGGCGTGTTTTACGGCTGGTTCGTCGTCGCCGGCACGTTCGCCGTCACCTTCGTCGGCTTCGGCGCGGCGTATTCGTTCAGCGCCTTTCTCGTCTCGCTGCAGCACGATTTCGACGCCTCGCGCGGTTCGGTATCGCTCGTCTTCTCGCTGGCCGGGTTTCTCTATTTCGCGCTCGGCATCGTCAGCGGCCCGTTGGCCGACCGCTGGGGCGTGCGCTGGTTTGCCGTGATCGGCATGGTCGTGACCGCGGCGGGCCTTGCGTTCGCGAGCGTAGCGCAAAGCCTGACGGAAGTTTACGCCGCTTACGGGCTCGGCGTCGGCTTGGGGGTCGGCTGCTCCTATGTGCCGGCCGTGGGCGCGGTGCAGCGCTGGTTCGTCCGCCGCCGCGGCTTCGCATCGGGCCTGGCGGTGAGCGGGATCGGCGTCGGCACGCTGATCGTGCCGCCGTTCGCGGCTTATCTGATCGCGGCGTTCGGCTGGCGCGCCGCCTATCTGACGCTCGGGGCCTTTGCGCTCGTCGTCGGCGCCGGTCTTGCTTTTTTGATCGACGACGATCCGCGCCGCCGTGGTCTTGGTCCCGACGGCGACGCGGTGCCGGCGGATATGCCGTTGCCGCAGGCCGCGGGCGCCGAGGTCGGCAAGGCGATCCGCTCGCCGCGTTTCATCGGGCTTTATGCCGCCTGTTTCATCTGCGCGTTCGGCTTGTTTGTTCCGTTCGTTCACCTCGTGCCATACGCGCTCGATCACGGCATCGCGCAGAACTCCGCGGTTTTGCTGCTCGGCGCGATCGGCGTCGGCAGCACGGCCGGGCGCTTCCTGCTCGGCGGCCTCGCCGACCGGCTCGGCCGGTCGCTGTCGTTCCTGATCATGTTTTTGGGAATGGGGCTTGCCTTCGTCATCTGGGCCGTGTCCACGAGCTTCTTGCCGCTCGCCGTCTTCGCGCTGGCCTATGGCGTGTTCTATGGCGGGTTCGTCGCGCTCGCGCCGGCGGTCGTGATCGACTATTTCGGCGGCCGCGACGCCGGGAGCCTGATCGGCATTCTCTACACCAGCGTGGCGTTCGGCACGCTGGTCGGCCCGACCGCCGCCGGCTATGCTTACGACATCAGCCACAGTTACCTGCTGCCGATCCTGATCAGCGTCGGCGCCGATCTGGTCGCGGCGGCTATTCTGGCGGCGACCGCGAAGATGGCGGCCGCGCGTTAGACGTTCTGGATCAGCTTTTCTGTCGGAGACGAAAATGCCGTCCGCCCAATCCCGCGCTGAATCGTTCTGTCGTCGCTTCGGCCTCAAGCTGCCGATCCTGCTGGCGCCGATGGCGGGCGCCAGCGCGCCTTCGCTGTCGATCGCGGTGATGCGGGCCGGCGGCCTCGGCGCCTGTGGTGCGCTGTTGATGCAGCCCGACGAGATCGTCGCCTGGGCGGACGAGGTGCGCGCCGGCGCCGACGGTCCTTATCAGCTCAATCTCTGGATCCCCGACCCGCCGCCGCGGCGCGAACCCGCCCACGAAGACCGCGTGCGCGCCTTTCTGGCCGGCTGGGGGCCGCCGGTTGCGCCGAACGCCGGCGACGCCACGCCGCCGGATTTTGCCGCGCAATGCGACGCGCTCATCGCGATCCGGCCGCCGATCGTGTCCTCGGTGATGGGGCTTTATCCCGCCGCGTTCGTCGCGCGGCTCAAAGCCGCCGGTATTGTCTGGGTCGCGAATGTCTCGACCGTAGCCGAAGCGCGGGCCGCCGAAGCGGCGGGCGCTGACGTCGTGGCCGTGCAGGGCATGGAGGCCGGCGGCCATCGCGGTTGTTTCGATGCGGGGCTGGCGGAGCGCCAACAGGTCGGCTTGTTTGCTCTACTGCCGGCGGTCGTCGACGCCGTCAAAGTCCCGGTGGTCGCGACCGGCGGCATCGCCGACGCCCGCGGCGTCGCGGCGGCGCTGTTGCTCGGCGCCAGCGCCGCGCAGATCGGCACCGGGTTTTTGCGAACGCCGGAAGCGAAAATCCATCCGGCCTGGGCCGATGCGTTGGCGCACGCGGCGCCGGAGGACACCATGCTCACCCGCGCCTTCTCCGGCCGCGCCGGGCGCAGCATTGCCACGGCTTACGTCCGCGCCGCGGCCGCGGCCGAGGCGCCGCGACCGGCGCCTTATCCGGTGCAGCGCGGACTGAGCGCTGGAATGCGTAGCGAGGCGCAAAAGACCGGCGATGGGGAGCGCATGCAGGCCTGGTGCGGGCAAGCGGCCTTTATCGCCCGCGCCGAGCCGGCCGGGAAGATCGTGCGCGAGATTTGGGACGGCGCGCGCGATTTGTTGGGCGGGACGACGAACCCTTGAGTTACGTTTTTTGAAGCATTCGTAATTTAGGTTAGTTTTACCGCGTCCGAAAAACGCAGGCGCGCGCAAATCATGCCTTCTCCCGCAAGGGGCGAGGGCACGATGAGTGGCGCCCCGTTTGTGACGCAGCAGGACTACTCCAGCGCCGCATAAACCAGATTGCGGAACAGCTGGCGGAAATAGTCGCGCTGCCGCGGCGCCTGGACCATCATCAGCGCGATCAGGTCTTCCTTCGGCGCGATCCAGAAATAGGTGCCGGCGACGCCGCCCCAGAAGAATTCGCCCGGGGAGCCGGGCGTCGGCGCGATGCCGACCTGGCGCCGCACCGAGAAGCCGAGCCCGAAGCCGTGGCCCGGCTGCAGCAGCGTCGGCGAGCCGTTGCGCACATGGGGCGCGAGGTGATCGGCGGTCATGAAAGCGAGCGTCCGGCTGCCGATGAAACGCTTGCCGCCGGCGGTGCCGCCGAGCGCGAGCATGCGCGCGAAGCGCAGGTAATCGTCCATGGTCGAGACGAGCCCGCCGCCGCCGGATTCGAAGCGGGGAGCGGCGTGGGTGTCGATGAGATTGACGGGACCGCCGCTGTCGGGGTCGCGCGGGAACGGCTGCGCCAATCGCGCGATCTTGTCGGCGGGGGTGAAGAAATCGGTGTCGCTCATGCCGAGCGGCTCGAGGATGCGCGCGCATAGAAATGCGCGCAGGCTTTGCCCGGAGACGATCTCGACGACGCGGCCGATGACGTCGGTCGAATGGCTGTAATCGAACGACGCGCCCGGCTGGTTGATCAGCGGCAGCTTGGCGAGCTCGGTGACGAACCCGGCGCTGTCGAGGTCGCGCGTCAGAAATTGGGTGGCGTTGCCGGGATCGCCGGTGAACAGCCCCATCTCCTTGTAGACGCGCTGCACGGCGGTATTGCCGGTGAACGCGTAGGTCAGGCCGGAGGTGTGGCGTAAGAGGTCCTGGATGGTGATCGCCCGCTCCGCCGCCACCAGCTCGAGCTTGCCGTCGCGTTCGACACCGACCTTGGGGTCGGCAAGCGCGGGCACGTATTTCCCGATCGGGTCGTTGATGAAGAGCTTGCCTTCCTCGACCAGCATCATCAGCGCGACCGAGACGATCGGCTTGGTCATGGAATAGATGCGGAAGATCGCGTCGTGGGGGAGCGGCGGACCGTCGGGCCGCAGCAGGCCGACATCGCGGCGATAGGCGAGCTTGCCGCCGCGCGCGATCGCCATGGCGACGCCGGGCACGTGCTTGCCGTCGACCTCGCGCTGCATGATTGCGCTGAGCCGCGCAAGCGCTTCGGGCGAAAGCCCGGCCGCTTTGGGGTCCGCGGCGGCGAGGGCACTGGAAGAGCGCTGGGGCGTGTCGTTCACGTGGTGTCACGCTTTATCGTCGGGGGAGGCCGAACACTGCCTCAGCCCGCAGCGTCACGCAATGCCGGTCGCAAAAGGACGCAGGGCGTGATTGGAACCGCCGACCCGCCCGCCGAATGCGGCGCCGAATTCAGAACGACGCCGGGAAGAAATGATTGACCACTCCAAGTACGACGAGGAGCACGACGCCGATGGTCAGGCTCCAGCCGATCAGTTTCTTTTCGATCGGCAGCAGCGGCTCGACGGCGGCGTTGCGTAGTTCGTCGCGGAGGTTGGACTCGCTCATGACGTGCTCCTTTGTCCGCTAGAGCCCTTTCGGGCTCTAGCCTTTTGATGGAGCATGATCTTTTCGGAAAACCGGCGTCCACTTTTCCGGATCATGCTTTAGCTCGCCAGCGGCGGGGTGACGCCGCCGAAGAACAGAAACGAGATCAACAGGCCGACCCAGATGACGAAGCCGAACAACGAGACCAGATAGACGGCGGCGAGCTTGCCGAAGCCTTCCTGCCACAGCGTCTTGAAGTTCGACAGAACGCCGATCGAGAAGAAGGTCAGAATGAAGAAGATGACGCGGAAAGTGTTGGCCTCGCCGATCGCGGCGGGAACCTTGCCGGCGATAGCGGCCGGCGTACCGAGCGCGAGATAAAGCCCGACGATGAAAGTGATCACGAAGCCGATGATGAATTTCGGAAACCGCCGCCAGATTTCGCCGGCCTGGGCCTTGTCCTTCTCCGCCGGATTGATGTGGTTGGTCCAGATGTAGCCGAGCACGAAGGCCCAGATGCCGATGAAGATGTCGATGAACACCTTGATCGTCGTCGCGGTGCCGAGAATCCAGCCCGGCTGATAGTGCACGCCCTCGGCGGCGTTCTTCGCCAGGATGAGCGACTCGGTGATGCCGCCGGCGGCGACCGCGGCGCCGTCGGTCTTGACCGCGAGCCCCATCCAGGCGCCGGCGACCAGCGGCTCGTGCGCGAGGAAAATTTGCGCGACGAACGGCAGGATCAGCACCTCGACCACGGCGAAGATCACCACCAGCGAGGACACCAGCACCGGCACCACCGGGCGGGCGCGGATCGCGCCGCCGACCGCGATCGCCGCCGACACGCCGCAGATCGAGATGCCGGAGGCGAGCGGCGCCGCCCATTCGCGATTGAAGCCGAACCATTTGCGCGCGACGTAATAAACGACCGCCCAGTAGATCAGATACGCCTCGACGATGGCGGCGACGCCGCGCAGCATCAGCGAACTGGCGAAGCCGAGCTTCGATGCCGCCGTCACCGCGAACACGCCGCCGAGGATGACGATGGCGATCTTGATGTAAAGCTCCGGCCGAACTGCTTCCCTGACCGCTTCGGCGAAGCGCGGAAACACGTTGGCGATGATCAGGCCGGCGATCAGCGCGAAGATATAGCCGCCCTCGTTGGTGAGCTTGAGCGACCAGCTGATGCCGAATTTCTGCTGCTCGGCCGGCGTCACCGCGGCGAAATTGGCGAAGTTGCCGACGATCCAGCTCGCATAGGCGATCCAGAACACCGCGGTGAAGGCGAGCGCGAACCGCTTGACGTTGCTGCCGAGCGCGGCGGCCGCAGCGCCGAGCACGACCAGCAGCGCGACGTAAGTCGCGACCAGCGCGCCGACGCCGCCGAGCCAGCCATAATCTTTCGACGTCGCCTTGAGCGCCTGAGACAACGTGCCCCAGACCGACGTGGTGACCACCCAGCCGATCAGATCGACATTGACCAGCGCCGCGAGCGCGAGCACGAAAATGGCGAGCCCGAGGACGACGGCGAGCCAATCCTCGTTGAGCGGCGCGGTGACGCCGTCGGCGCGGCGCGCCGGAATGCCTGTGAGAGCCGTGTCGGACATGGAACGATCCCCGGTCGCGCCGGCGGCCGCCGGCGCTTCTGTTCATCATGAGATCGGTGGATCGGGACAGGCGAGTCAATGCAGGCAGAAAAATAAGAGAATCTTGGTCGGGCGGCGCGGCTTTCGGCGAATGAATTCGCTTGCAACTGCTTGATCGGGATAACAACTTTCCGGCCGCATGAGCCGGTTTACGCGGCCACCTGACGTCCCAGCCGGTCCATCTCGCGTTGCACCAGCCGCCGATAGATGCCCTCGTGGCGCATCAGCACGTCGGGCGGGCCGTCCTGGACGACCTCGCCGAGCTGCAGGACGACGATGCGGTCGAAATGGCGGACGCTCGACAGCCGGTGCGCGATGGCGATCACGGTGCGGCCATGCATCAGGCGGCCGAGCGCTTCGCGGATCGCTTCCTCGGATTCGCCGTCGAGCGCCGAGGTCGCTTCGTCGAGCAACAACAGCGGCGCGTCTTTCAGGAAGGCGCGGGCGATGGCGATGCGCTGGCGCTGCCCGCCGGACAATTTGACGCCGCGCTCGCCGACGAAGGTGCGCATGCCCTCCGGCAGGCTCTCGATGAAATCGCAGCGCGCGGCGATCGCGGCCTCCATCACCTCGTCGTCGGTGGCGTCGGGCCGGCCATAGCGGATGTTCTCGGTGACCGAGCGGTGGAACAGCGAGATGTCCTGCGGCACCACGGCGATGGCCTCGCGCAGGCTCTCCTGCGTCACGCGGGAAATATCCTGGCCGTCGAGGAGGATGCGGCCGCCTTGCACGTCGTAGAACCGCTGCAGCAAAGCGAACACCGTCGACTTGCCGCCGCCGGAAGGGCCGACCAGGCCGACGCGCTCGCCGGGCATGAAGTTGAGATCGAGGTCCTCGAGAATGCGCGGGCCCTCGCCGTAGCGGAAATGGACGTGCTCGAACTTGACGCTGGCGCCGCGCCGCACCAGCGGCGCCGCTTCGGGATGGTCGCGCAGTTCGTGCGGCACCAACAGCGTCGCCAGCGCTTCGGAGAGCCTGGCGATGTGCTGGGTGATGTCGACCAGCGCCACCGCGAGGTCGCGGGTCGCTTGCAGCACGGAAATTCCGAGCGTGCAGGCGAGCACCACGTCGCCCGTGGTGGCCGCACCCTGCTGCCACAGCAGGATCGCCCAGGCGAGCAGGCCGAGGGCCAGGACGATCGTCACCACGGCGTGCAGGATGCGCAAGCGCTCGAGATAGAACAGGCTCCTTCGGCGCGCCTCCATCTCGCGCTCGACCGTGCCATCGAAGCGGCGATGCTCGCGCCGCAGGCCGCCGAACGCGCGCACCAGCGGCATGTTGGCGATGACGTCGGTGATTTCGCCGTCGACGGAAGCGGCCTTGCTGGCGAAATCGTGGTGCAGCGGGCGGCCGGCGGCGGCGAGGCGGAACATCACCGCCACCATGACGCCGGCGACGAGCGCAAGCGCGCCGGCCATCTGCAGGCTGATGGTCGTCACGAGCGCGATCGCCGCCACCGTCGCCGCGCACGGCGGCAGCACGTTCCAGATGAACATGTTCTCCGCCGTGAACACCGCATTCGACGTCGCCGTGACGCGGCTCGTCAGCGTGCCGGGCAGGCGGTCGGCGAAATAGCGCGGCGAGTGGCCGGTGAGATGGCGGAACAGATCGCGGCGCAGATCGCCGGTTACGCCGACGAACGCGTGGTTCGCGATCCAGGCGGCGACGCGCCAGAGGAGATTGTCGGCGGCGATGAGCGAGCCGAGCAGGGCGAACGCCGTCCACGGATCGGCGCTGCCGCGATGCGAGAGCACGTCGACCAGAAATTTGACGCCGTATTGCGTCGAGGTCGCGCAAACGACCGCGCCGAGCACGGTGACGAGAATGACGCCGTGGGGCAGCGGGCGCAGCCGGATGTAGCGTAACACGAAGGCGAGCGGGCGATTGGCGTAACCACTGAAATCGGCACCAATGAGATCGGCCATCTGCGTCTGGTCTCCGCGCGCGGAGGGATTCCGAACCGGGTGTCGCCGCTCGCCCGTGCGGCTTCACAGTACGATCGTGGCGCCATGGTCCAGGGCGGAGGCCAACCGGGACTGCACTTCGTTGGGATGCCCTTGCGCGAGTTCCCCTCCTGCGACATGCGCACGCGACCGCCGGTTCCAGGTATTCGGCCGCCGCATGCGATATGACCGACGCGCCGGAGCGGAGAAAGTTCCATTTCCAATGAAAATCCAATGAAAAAATAACTCTGCTTCGCGTTGAAAACATTCGCCTTCTTCTGAGTTGTTCATTCTGTGCCGGGAACCAAGCCGAGCGACGGAACTTTTGCGTCGAGACTGTCGCGTCAGGAAAGACTTGCGCATCAGAACAGACTTTCGCATCAGGAAAGGTAAAACGATGCATATTGCTCAAATTGCACCGTTGACGGAGGCGATCCCGCCGAAGCTCTATGGCGGAACCGAACGGGTCGTCTCCTGGCTGACGGAGGAACTGATCGCGCTCGGGCACGAGGTGACGCTGTTCGCGAGCGGCGACTCGGTGACTTCGGCGCGGCTCGAGGCGGTGTGGCCGCGGGCGTTGCGCCTGGACGGCTCGGTGCGCGACCCGAACGCCTTGCACATGCTGATGCTGGAGCAGGTGTACCGGCGCGCCGCGGAATTCGACTTCCTGCATTTTCATCTCGACTATTATCCGTTCTCGCTGTTCGCGCGGCAGGCGATACCGTTCGTCACCACCTTGCACGGCCGGCTCGATCTGCCGGAGCACCAGCCGGTGTTCGACGCCTTCTCGCAGGTGCCCGTGGTGTCGATCTCGCATGCGCAGCGCCGGCCATTGCCGCAGGCGAACTGGCAGCGCACGGTCCATCACGGTCTGCCCGAGCGGTTGCTGGTGCCGCAGCCGGTCAAGCCGTCCTATTTCGCCTTCCTCGGCCGCATCGCTCCGGAGAAGGGCATCGATCGCGCCATTCGCATCGCCGAACATTGCGGCGTGCCGCTCAAAGTCGCGGCCAAGGTCGATCGGGCCGATCGCGATTATTACGACGAGCGCATACGTCCGATGATCGCCGCCGCCGCCAATGTCGAATATATCGGCGAGATCAACGACAAGGAAAAATCCGAGTTTCTCAGCGGCGCGTTTGCGCTGCTCGTGCCGATCGACTGGCCCGAGCCGTTCGGCCTGGTGATGATCGAAGCGATGGCGTGCGGCACGCCCGTCATTGCCTTCAACCGCGGCTCGGCCCCCGAGGTGGTCGACGACGGCATCTCCGGCTTCATCGTCGAGGACGAGAACGGCGCCATCGGCGCGGTCGACCGGCTCGGCCATCTGTCGCGCGACAAAATCCGCCGGCAATTCGAACAGCGCTTCACGGCGCGGCGGATGGCGATGGATTATCTCGGCGTCTATCGCAGCCTGATGGACGAAGCCGCGCCGCATTTGCGCCTCGTCGCCGACGACGCGCCGGCGTTGTGAAACCGCGAACAAGGCTACTCATCATTCTCGATGAGAAGTAGAACTGCGATCAGCGACGTTGGAGGTCGATTGATGCCGTTCCGCTGAAGTAATGACCCCCCGAAAGCGTCGCCAAAAATTCCATAGGGGTCGCAGAAGCACCAACGCTAATATCACAGATGCGACGTCAATAACTTCGATGTAGCGATCGGCCATTTCCTTGCATTCAAGCGGGGCAATTCCAAGTTGGAAACATCTGGCCTTCATGATTGCCATTGCAAATGACGCAATTATATGCCCGCCATAATAAGCAAACGCGGCAATGCCGATTGCTTCACCGAGCACCTGTATATCTCGAATTTCATCGTTCGTCCTTGCCATCTGTCGGACCAATGAACTGACATTGTCTTGAAATTGATTTAGCCGTTGGGCATTGTAAGTGGTTGTTAGCCGATGCACGCGAAAGGCGAGCGCCTGATATCGAGTCCCCACGTCGCTGATGAATCGAAATACATGGAAAAGTCTTCGTCTGACAAAATTATCGTATGGCTCCCATTGCTCAATTCGTTTTACTCGCATTTCTGCAAGGAATAGTGTAAAACCATCTGCATAATACCGCGATCTCGCAACGCGGTAGGTCAATCCGCCGGAAATGTTGCTTGAACTGATTTCGTCGAGCTTCCGTTGCACATATTGAAGTTCGGCTTCAGCTAGCGAGTTTCCTGATTGCGCCGGCAGTGATGACGTTAGGCGATCGATGTAATTGCCAAGTGCGCGGATCTTGGCGCTCGCTGTGGCGAGCAATGCCATATCGAACACTGTTGCGAAACGAAGCTCTCCAAGGACGTGCGTGCGCCTGATTAGGCGTCCGATTTGATATTTTGATAGATCGTTGTAAATGATGAAATATCTGAGTGGCGGTGCTGGAAACGTTAGCTGTTGGTTTGTGGCCGATGGCTCTGATGCGGCCCATTTCCGCGGATATTGGCCGAGGGATGAACCGTAAATTGCGTTTCCGTCGAGCACCTCGCACAATACGCAATTGGCGTCCTGATCGATTTCCTTTGTTAACTGATTAAATTTAAGGATACCACGAACAAGTTCCGCATTGTTGTTTAGCCATGTAAGCAGTGACGTGCGGCAGCTCAAAAATTGATCGTGGTCCGTGATTGCAAATGGAAAGCGGCCCGGTTTGGCTTTAAGCGCATGAAAGCAGCTGTTTAAGTCTCTCAGCACGAAAGAGCGAAATTCAGCAAAGCGCAACCCAGGAAACTCCAAGTCGGCGCCTATGAATTTATCCAGCGCAGCCCACATGTTATCATAAAAGAAGTCGCCTGCGTCTGAAATATCTTCTGGTGTCCATGGTTGAGATGCCTCCGAAAGTCGCTTTTCATACTCACATGCGCGTTTTGCACCTCCAGTTATCTGGCCATTGTCAGAATCCGAATGCTGATCTAAAATAAATGTTACGGAATAATATTCCGTGTGAATATCGACGCGAACGCGAATGCGCCAGGAACTCAGATCTGTATCTATATTTTCAGGTCGACCGATTTTGAACTCAGTCAGGAGCGTCTTCAGGGGACTTAGAGCGCCGTCCCGTGGAGTATTGCCGTATTTTTCGAACGTTGGCGTCGTGTTAACGCCGAAGGCTACCTGAAGCTTTTGCAATATTTTATTTATGTTCGACACAAATTGATTTCTCAGGCGCACAGACTCATCAAAGTCGGTGGCACGCAGCGGGTCCCCCGTTTGGGTGGCAATTCTAAATCCTATGTGGCGAAAAATTGCAGGGGCATTCACACCGTACGCAGGCCTCAGATGCGGCAACTCCATGAGATCATTGAATTCGTATCCAGTTTCCATTTGCAGGCCCCCGGGCTCGCGAGCGCACAATGCATCTTACAGTAGTTACACGGTTAGGTAGTGGCAATTGAAAAGTGCGAGGCGGGCTTTGGAGGCGTGAATAAAGGGCGGGCCATTCCGCGCATCGGTATTTAGCGCGGCGTTCCCTTTATGATGCGTTCGGATGAAGGCACCGAAAGGAGCTACTCCACCGCCGGCCGCGTCTCCGGCATCAGCAGCCACACCACCGCGAGGCCGACGGCGGCGATCGCGGCCAATCCGGCGAAGGCGTACGGGCTGCCGAAGCGGTCGCTGATGTAGCCGGCGAGCGTCGCCGAGAGCGAGGCGCCGATGCCGACGAACGTGCCGACGATGCCGAGCCCGAGATTGAAATGGCCAGTGTCGCGGGTGAGATCGGCGACGACGAGCGGCACCATCACGCTGAAGACCGCCGCGGTGATGCCGTCCAACAGCTGCACGACGACCAGCAATTCGGGATTGGTCACACTAGCAAACAGAATGCCGCGGATCGGCAGCGCGGCGAAGCCGATCAGCAACAGCGGCCGCCGGCCCCAGATCTGGGCGCGGTTTCCCATCAGCGGCGACAAGGCGGCGACGACGAGCTGCGGCACCACGATGCAGGCCGCGATCAGAATTTCGGCCCAGCGCCCCGACCGCATCGTCAGCACGCTGCCCATCAGCGGCAGCATCGCCGCGTTGGCGAGATGAAACAGCAACAGGCAGCCGGCGAAGATGAGGAGCGGGCGGCTGTGCATGAGATCGCCGGGCTTGCTGCGCGGCTGGTCGCGGCGATGCTGCGGCGGCGCGCCGTGCGCGCGTTCCGGATCGATCTCGCGCGTGGCGATCGCGCGCAGCGCCCAGAGCGCCGGAACGAGCAGCACCACGGTGACGACGAAGACGGCGCGCGCGGACAGGAGCCAGCCGCACGCCCCCATCGCCGCGGCCGCGACCGCGTTGCCGACCGACGCGAAGCGGGCATTGCGCCCCAGCCGCTCGCCGAGCATGGCTTGGCCGACCAGGCCGAGGCTGATCGCGGCGATCGCCGGGCCGAGCACGCAGCTCGCCAGCGCGTGCAGGATCGACGCCGACAGCACCACCGGAAAGATCGGCAGTGCTGCGTAGGCCAAGGCGCTGGCGCAGATGGCGGCGACGGCGATGCCGCCGACCAGACGTTCGGAGCGCGCGGCATCCACCAGCGCGCCGCCCGGCATCTGGCCGATCAGGGAGACGAAGCCGGCCGCGGACAGGACGAGGCCGATATCGACCTGCGTCCATTTTTGCGTGGTGAGATAGACCGAAACGAACGGTCCGAAGCCGGTCTGCACGTCGGCGACAAAAAAGATGAACCAGTCGAGCCCCCGCAGGCTCCGCGCCGACGGGTGGAGCGGCGGTTCGCCGCCGCCACGCTCCTTGCCGGGCGGCCGCGCCGCGCCGCCCGCGATCGCGCGATCGGGCCTGTCGTCAAAGCGGCGTAATGGATCCGCGGACAGGATCAAGTCTCCGGTACTGGTGCTATTCGGGTAACGATTCGAGCTTGCCGAGGGCGCCGAGGATCACCACCGGCTTGCCGTCCTGGTAGGCGGGCGCCGCGCTGACCTGGTCGCGATTGAGATCGAGCGTGATGCGGCCGCCCGGCTTGCCCGGCGCGGGGAAATGCAAGGCATTCCATTCCACCGCGATCTTGCGGCTGCCGACGCCGAGAAAGCCGCCGAAATCGATGATCGCCGCGCGGACCCGACCGCTGCGGTCGACCAGCACGTCGACGATATGGCCCATGTTCTCATCGGTCGGACCACGGACCTCGCGGCCGAGAACGCCTTCGACCTCGTGCTTGCTGAGAACCGTCACTTCCGGCGTCGCCGGAGCCGCCGGGGTGGTATTTCCGGGCGTGACGCTGTCTTCGGCCCGCGCCGTGTTGGCGAGGTTCAGCGACAAAAACAACGCCAAAAACAGCGGCCAAAACCATGCGGCCGCCGTCCCGATCGTTCGGTGATCCGCATGCATGCCGCCTCCGGCATTGTGGTGGAAGCCCACTCCACTAAGCCGGCGGCGTCCCGCTGGTTCCATGCGCGGGGTCTGTGGAACCGGATCTGTTCCCAACCGCACCGTTCCGGCTCAGGACGAATAGACGACCGACACCCGGATATCGCCGCTGATCCGCGGCGTATCGAGCGACACCGTGTCGCCGTTGCGGCGGACCCGCAGGTCGACCCGCGACGTACCGAGGTGCAGACAACGGATCATCACGTCATCGAGAAATGCCGGCAGCCGCGGATTGCACAGCCGGATTTCCTTGCTGAAGGGATCGAATTCGAGGCCGAGCGAGGCTTCGATGAGCGTAAACGGCGTCGCGCTGGCCCAGGCCTGCGGCGCGCAGGCGACGGGATAGTGCGTCGGACCATGGCCGTGCTGGCGGCGGAAGCCGCAGAACAGTTCCGGCAATCGCGACAAGTCCATATAGGTGCCGGCGGCGAACAGCCCCGCAAACACCATCTCGACCAGCCGCTTTTGTCCGTAGCGCGCCAGCCCGAGCGCGATCAGCGCGTTGTCGTGCGGCCAGATCGAGCCATTGTGATACGACATCGGATTGTAGCGGGCTTCGCCCTGGGCCACCGTGCGGATGCCCCAGCCGGAGAAGAAGTTGGGCTGCAGCAGTCCCTTGGCGACGCGTTGCGCCTGTTCGGCGCCGGCGATGCCGCTGAACAGCACCTGTCCGGCATTCGACGTCCGCACGCGGCAGGGCATCTTGTCGCCGTCCAAAGCCAACGCGTAGGTCTCGATGTCGGAGCACCAGAACGCCGCGTTGAAGCGCTCGGCGAGACGAGCCGCCTCGGCGTCGAGTTTGTCTGCCAGTTCGCTCTTGACCTTGTCGGCGCGGCCGAGCCGCCGCGCGCAACGCGCCGCCATGCGCTTGGCGGCGTAGACGTAGCCTTGCACCTCGGCGAGCGCGATGGGGCCCTCCGCCAGGCGGCCGTCGGCGTGGAAGATCGCGTCATGCGAGTCTTTCCAGCCTTGGTTGGCAAGACCTTGGGCGCTGGCGCGCTGGTATTCGATGAAGCCGTCGCCGTCGGGATCGCCGGGGCCGTCGATCCAGCCGACCGCCGCTTCGATCGCCGGCCACAGCTCGGCGATGGTTTCGAGGTCGCCGGTGCGCTCGGCATAGAGGCCGGCGACCAGGACGAATAAAGGGGTCGAGTCGACGCTGCCGTAATAAAGGCCGAACGGGACTTCGCGCAGTGCCGCCATCTCGCCGCCGCGCATCTCGTGCAGGATTTTTCCTGGCTGCGCGTCGGCGAGCGGATCGGTCGTCTTGGCCTGATAGGCCGCGAGCCGGCGCAGCACGCCGCGCGCCACGTCAGGGCTCCACCACAGCATCTGCAGCGCGGTGATCAGGCCGTCGCGGCCGAACGTCGTCGAATACCAGGGGATGCCGGCATAAGGATAGCGGCCCTGCGGCGTGTCGGTCATGAGTATTTCCAGATCCGCGGCCGATTGGCACAGCATCTCGTTGAACAATTCGTTCGACGTTTGGATGCTGGTGCGGTCGCGCGTGCGCTCGCGCGTCTCGCGGCGGGCCGCCAGCATGCCGCGCAGATACGGCATCGGGCGCGGCTGGGCCTGGTCGCAACCTGCGGCAACGAAAATCGGCTGCGTCTCGCCGGGCGCCAGGCGCAAACCGTAACTCGCGCCGTTCGTCGTCAATCGGTCGGGCGGCGGATCGAAGGTCAGCGTGGTACGTCGCACCTTGCCGTCCAGTCCGAGGTAGCTCAGGAGGACCTCGTCCGCGCCGTTGAGCTTCGTGGTCGCCGTGCCGTGGCGCGCGCGGTACGTCCCGCGCACCTCGAACAGGTCGGCGAAGTCGCCGGCGAACAGGATCGACACCGGCAGGTCGATCGGGCGATTGCCGTAGTTGCGCACCCCGAAGCGCTGGTACAGCGTGTCGCGCCACAGAAAGATCGTGCGCACGATATGAATCGTGTCCTTTTCCAGGACGACGTGGTGGTCGGACATCACGTCGGGATTGGTCAGATCGATGACCAGCGCCGAATTGTCGTCGCGCAGATTGGAGCCGAGCATGAGCGGCGGCATCTGGTGCAGCAGAAATTCGAGGCGCGAGACAAAACGCGTGTCGTGATAAAACAGCCCGTCCGCGCCGCCAGCCGACGCGCCGATGTCGCCATGGCTGTCGACCAGGACGAACGTGTCGTCATGCTTGAGCGCGCGGCGCGATCGCGACGCGGCGTGCGTCACCGCGATGTCGAACGGAGCCTCGAGGGGCGGGGAGACGTGCAGGGCTTGCGTTGCGGTCGGTGGCGGCATGGTGCCTCGGTCTTGCTTGTTGGGTCTTGCTTTGTTTAACGCGACGCAGTCGGCCGCAGCGCGGCGCAAGGTAGTCGAATCAGCCGCGATCCACCGGCGGTCCGGAGCGGCGCAGCGCAATACCGAGAATGCGATGCCGCCGGCTAAGGTTGCGGCCGGTCGTGGATGATGGCGACTACGCACATGCGAACCGGGTCGATGACCATGATCTCGCCCGCCAGCATGGCGTATTTGAGGACGCCAGCACCCTCAATAGCGAGATTATCCTGCCCGGGCAGGTCCGGCAGATTCACCTGTTGCGGAACTGGAGCGCCGATCGCAGGCGGGACCTGAGCGGCCGGCGGCTTGACGCGCTCGTTGATCACTGCGTTGTAAATCGCGGTTTCCTGATCGCGGGTGAGCGCCAGCTGCGGAAAGATGGCTCCATCCGCTGCCGATGCTTCGTCGGGGCCGACCGCCTGCGCTGCCGCGCCGCCGGTACATGCCAGGAGCATCGCTATCGCCACTACCACGTGTGCGGGCGCAAACTTGCTGACCATCCGGCGTACTTCCGCAATCCAGGCGCGTTAATTGTGCGGTGCAAAAGCGCGAACCACATACATGGAGAAAATATCTGCACGAGGATCAGTTCCCGGCCGATTTTGAATAATATTTCACGACGGGCGGGCGAGCAGCGACCTCGCCCGCAACACCATCGCCGGCATTATCGGCGTGACCGCGATGGAGCAAATCGCTAAGTTCCGCTAAAGATCAAGAATGCCCTGAGAGCAACAGCTCCAGGACCCAAGAAAAGCAAAAGAACCATTAAGGGACTGAAAACAATGACTTCTCGATCAGCCGCATCCCAATCCGCCGGCATGGAAACCGCTGCGGCGGGATTGCCGCCGGCGCGCTGGAGCCAGCTCGCCAGCGGCATCGTCTGCATGGTGATGATCGCCAACCTGCAATATGGCTGGACCCTCTTCGTCAACCCGATCGATCAGAAACATCATTGGGGCACGGCCGCGATACAGCTCGCGTTCAGACGTCTTTATAGCGACGGAGACCTGGCTCGTGCCAATCGAAGGCTGGTTCGTCGACCGCTTCGGCCCGCGCATCGTCGTCGCCTGCGGCGGCGTTCTTGTCGCCATCGCCTGGACGCTCAATTCCTTCGCGAGTTCGCTGGCTGAATTATACATCGCCGCGGCGATTTCCGGGGTTGGCGCGGGTGCGGTCTACGGCACCTGCGTCGGCAATGCGCTCAAATGGTTTCCCGATCGGCGCGGCCTCGCCGCCGGTCTGACCGCGGCGGGGTTCGGCGCCGGCACGGCCGCGACCGTCGTCCCCATCCGCGACATGATCATCGGCTATGGCTACGAGTCCGCGTTCCTCTGGTTCGGGCTCGGGCAAGGGCTCATCATTGTCGTGCTGTCGCGACTCTTGCGTGCACCGCTCGCCGGCGAAGCGCCGAAGCCGGTGCCCCGGCTCACCCATTCGCTGCGCGATTACACGCCGCTCGAAATGCTGCGCTCGCCGATCTTCTGGGTGCTTTATCTTATGTTCGTCCTGGTGTCGGCCTCGGGTTTGATGGCGACCGCGCAGATCGCGCCGATCGCCAAAGATTTCGGACTCGCCGACCAACCAACGACGATCTTCTTCGTCACCGCCACCACGCTCAGCGCGGCGCTGGTGATCGACAATATTTTGAACGGCCTGGCGCGGCCGTTCTTCGGCTGGATCTCCGACATCATCGGCCGCGAGAACACGATGACGATCGTGTTCTCGCTCGGCGCTCTGGCCTATTGGGGTCTCGGCGCGCTCGGCCATACGCCCTACATGTTCGTGCTGATGGCCGGGCTCATTTTCTTCACCTGGGGTGAAATCTTCAGCCTTTTCCCTTCGACCTGCACCGACACCTATGGCGCGAAATACGCCACCACCAATGCCGGTCTCCTCTACACTGCGAAGGGCACCTCGGTCTGGGTCGTGCCGCTGGCGAGCCTGGTCAAGAATTACAGCGGCAGCTGGCATTGGGTCTTCGTGATCGCTGCGATCATGAATCTTGCCGTCGCGGTGCTCGCGTTCTTTGTGCTCAAGCCGATGCGGCGGCGGATCACCAAACAAGGCTGAGCCGTCCGCCGGCGCCACCCGCTCGGGCTGTCCCGCAGAGCGAAATCTCGGTGATGTAAAGCTGCGACCAGGAAAGGTCCTGATCGAACTCCGGGAGTTGTACTTGGCGTTGTATTTGGGCGTTGTACTTGGGCGTTGTACTTGGGCGTTGAACTTGGGCGTTGTACTTGGGCGCCCGCTGGAATAATGTATACCACGATGAGTTCGAGCCTCTCCATAACGCGGCGCTCCGCCGGGGCGGGACCGGGTCCGGCGGAACCCGATTCGGCGGAAACGCCGGGTCTGCAGCCGGCCGTCGACCCGTTGGAAAGCCCCGAGAACTTCAAGCGCCAAGCCTACGCCGCGCTCAAGAACGCCATCGCCGCGATGGACGTCTATAAGAGCCGCGCCGACATCCGGCTCGACGAGCGCCGGCTGGCGCAGGACTTCGGCATCAGCCGCACGCCGGTGCGCGAAGCGATGGCGCAGCTCGAGCGCGAGGGTTTCGTGCGCTCGGTACCGCGCCGCGGCGTCTATGTGGTGCGCAAGACCCGCCGCGAGGTGATCGAGATGATCACGGCGTGGGCGGCGCTCGAAGGCATGGCGGCGCGGCTGATCACGCAAGGAGCCGGCGACGACGAGATCGCGTCGCTGCGGCGGATGTTCGCCACCTTCGAGGACGGCGCGGTGCGGGCGCATCTCGACGAATATTCCGAGGTCAATATCGCGTTCCACCAGGCGATCATCCGCATGAGCCGCAACTCCGTGCTGATCGATCTCGCCGAAAACCTGTTCACCCATATGCGCATGATCCGGAGGAAGACGATCGGCGAGATGGATCGCGCCGACCGCTCGATCCGCGACCACATGCAGATCATCGAGGCGCTGGAGGCGCGCGACACCGCGCGCGCCGAGGCGTTGGTGCGCGACCACGCGCTCGGCTTGGCGGCTCACGTGGAAAAGCACGCGGATTATCTGGATTGAAGACGTGACGGCAAACACAACAATCGTTCGTCATTGCCGGGCATAGCCGTTCAAAGAACGGCGTCGCTTCGCTCGCCTATGACCCGGCAATCCATGCGGCGGTCGAGCAAACGGCACGTCGGCATGGATGCCCGGGTCAAGCCCGGGCATGACGCGTGGAGAGGAGAGGAGCCCATGGCTGACGCGGCAGTTGAGAGCATAGGTGCAGGCGGCGCGACCGCCGAACGGGAGCTGACGGACGGCTTTCACCTCGTCATCGACGCGCTCAAGCTCAACGGCATCGAAACGATCTACGGCGTGCCCGGCATCCCGATCACGGATTTGGGCCGCATGGCGCAGGCCGCGGGCCTGCGCGTCATCTCGTTCCGGCACGAGCAGAACGCCGGCAACGCGGCGGCCATCGCCGGCTTTCTCACCAAAAAGCCCGGCATCTGCCTCACGGTCTCGGCGCCCGGCTTTCTCAATGGTCTGACCGCGCTCGCCAATGCCACTACCAACTGCTTTCCGATGATCCTCATTTCGGGCTCGTCCGAGCGCGAGATCATCGACTTGCAGCAGGGCGACTATGAGGAGATGGATCAGCTCGCGATCGCCAAGCCGCTGTGCAAGGCGGCCTTCCGCGTGCTGCATGCCGCCGACATCGGCATCGGCGTGGCGCGCGCCATCCGCGCCGCCGTTTCCGGCCGGCCGGGCGGCGTCTATCTCGATCTGCCGGCCAAGCTGTTTTCGCAGGTGATGGACGCCGAGGCCGGCGCGAAATCGCTGGTCAAGGTCGTCGATCCGGCGCCGGCGCAGCGCCCGGCTGCGGACGCCGTCAAGCATGCGCTCGATGTTCTGAAAGCCGCCAAGCGTCCGCTGATCATCCTCGGCAAGGGTGCGGCCTACGCGCAGGCCGATGCGACGATCCGCGCGCTGGTCGAGAAGAGCGGCATTCCCTTCCTCCCGATGAGCATGGCCAAGGGTCTATTGCCCGACACCCATCCGCAGTGCGCGGGCGCGGCGCGCTCGACGGTGCTCAAGGACGCCGACGTCGTCGTGCTGATCGGCGCGCGCCTCAACTGGCTGCTCTCGCACGGCAAGGGCAAGACCTGGGGCGAGCCATATTCGAAAAAATTCATCCAGATCGACATCGAGCCCAAGGAGATGGACTCGAACGTCGCGATCGTGGCGCCTCTGGTCGGCGACATCGGCTCCTGCGTCGCGGCGCTGGTCGAGGGCATGGACGGCAAGTGGCCGGCGCCGCCGGCCGAGTGGGTCGGCGCCGTCAAAGCCAAGAAAGAAGAGAACATCGCCAAGATGGCGTCGCGGCTGATGAAGAACACGGCGCCGATGGACTTTTACAGCGCACTCGGGGCGCTGCGCGCCGTCATCAAGGACCGGCCGGACGCGATCCTCGTCAACGAGGGCGCCAACACGCTCGATCTGGCGCGCGGCGTCATCGACATGTATCAGCCGCGCAAGCGGCTCGACGTCGGCACCTGGGGCATCATGGGCATCGGCATGGGCTTTGCCGTCGCGGCCACGATCGAAACCGGCTACCCGGTGCTCGCGGTCGAAGGCGACAGCGCGTTCGGCTTCTCCGGCATGGAAGTCGAAACGATCTGCCGCTACGGCCTGCCGGTCTGCGTCGTCGTCTTCAACAACAACGGCATCTATCGCGGCACCAACGTCAATCCTTCGGGCGGTCCGGACCCGGCGACCACCGTCTTCGTCAAGGACGCGCGCTACGACAAGATGATGGAAGCCTTCGGCGGCGTCGGCGTCCAGGTGACGACGCCCGACGAGCTGCTGCACGCCGTGAACAAGGCGATGGACTCCGGCAAGCCGACCTTGATCAACGCCGTGATCGATCCGGCCGCCGGCACCGAGAGCGGCCGCATCGGCAACCTCAATCCGCAAAGCGTCGTGAAGAAGAAATGAGGCGAATGGAATCCCGCCGCCTCGTCATCCGAGGCCCGGCGCTCGCGCGCCGGGCACCTCAGAACGACGACTGCAGAAACAGCAAATAAAAGGAACATCATCGTGGCAAAGCGAAAAAAGGCCGCTAAGGCCAAAGCGGCGGCAAAGAAGGTCGTCGAAAAATCGAACAAGAAATCCGCGAAAAAATCTGCCAGGAAGATCGCGAAAGTTCAGACCAAAAAGCCGGCCAAGCGACCGGCGGCGAAGCTGCCGGCGGCGGCCAAAGCCGCCAACGGCCTGCCGCCGCCGAGCACCAAGCCGTGGGGCGCGGCGGGGCGCGCGCTCGACGGCGTCCGCATCCTCGACTTCACCCATGTGCAGTCGGGGCCGACCTGCACGCAATTGCTCGCTTTCATGGGCGCCGACGTCATCAAGGTGGAGCGGCCCGGCGTCGGCGACATCACCCGCGGCCAATTGCGCGACGTGAAAGGCGCCGACAGCCTGTATTTCACCATGCTCAACGGAAGCAAGCGCTCGATCACCATCGATAGCAAGCATCCCAAGGGCAAGGAGCTGCTGGATCGGCTGGTGAAGGCCTGCGACGTGCTGGTGGAGAACTTCGCGCCCGGCGCGCTCGACCGCATGGGACTGACGTTCGAGCACATCAACAAGCTCAACCCGCGCATGATCGTCGCCTCGGTGAAGGGGTTTGGGCCGGGTCCCTACGAGGACTGCAAGGTCTACGAGAACGTCGCCCAATGCGCCGGCGGCTCGGCCTCGACCACCGGCTTCCGCGACGGGCCGCCGCTCGTCACCGGCGCGCAGATCGGCGATTCCGGCACGGGGCTGCATCTCGCGCTCGGCATCGTCAGCGCGCTCTATCAGCGCACCCGCACCGGGCGCGGCCAGAAGGTGTTGTGCGCCATGCAGGACGGCGTGCTCAATCTCGCGCGCGTGAAATTGCGCGACCAGCAGCGCCTCGCCCACGGCCCGCTGCCCGAATACAGCCAGTACGGCGAAGGCGTGCCGTTCGGCGACACCGTGCCGCGCGCGGGCAATGATTCCGGCGGCGGCCAGCCGGGCTGGATCCTCAAATGCAAGGGCTTCGAGACCGACCCCAACGCCTACATCTATTTCATCACCCAGGCGCCGGTGTGGGGCGAAATCTGCGATGTGATCGGCAAGCCGGAATGGAAGACCGATCCCGATTACGCGACGCCGAACGCGCGGCTGCCGCGGCTCAGGCAGATATTCGCCACGATCGAGCAATGGACCATGACCAAGACCAAGTTCGTGGCCATGGAGATCCTCAACAAGCACGACATCCCGTGTGGGCCGATCCTCTCGATGAAGGAGATCGCCGCGGAGTCGTCGCTGCGCGCGACCGGCACCGTGGTCGAGGTCGATCATCCCACCCGTGGGCCGTATCTCACCGTGGGCAATCCGATCAAACTGTCTGATTCGATCGCCGACGTGCGCCGCTCGCCGCTGCTTGGCGAACACACCGACGAAGTGCTACGTGAAGTGCTCGGCTACAGCGCGTCCGAAATCGCCGACGTCAAGGCTTCGGGCGCGTTGACGGCGCCGGAGAAGAAGGCCGCGGCGGCGTGATCCGTTTCAGTCATTCGCGACGGATGACTTGGCGGGTGATTTGGCGGGTGACCTGAAAAGGGGTAAGGCGTGCGTGCTTTGAGCGACTATCGGCTCGCCGACTGGAGCAAGGGCACGCCCTTGGTCCACGGCATCAAGCGGGCGCGCAACGTCGCCATCGAGCGGATTTTCCGCAGCCTGCCGGCCCGCGGCTACGACGCCTTCATGGCCGACCTGACGGCGCGGCGGCCGGACGTGCTCGCCATTACGATCGCCTACAACACGCCGTGGGTGATCGACGTGATGACGCAGATCACCCCGCCCAATCTCGCCGGCACGCTGGTCGTCTGCGACAATTCCCGCAAGTCCGCGGCGCGTCGCGAGATCGCCCGAATTTGCAGGGACCGCGGCGTTCCCTATCTGGCGCTGCCGTTCAATCTTGAACATCATCCATGCCGGTCGCACGGCATCGCGCTCAATTGGGCCTATCACAACATCGTCGCGCAGGTGAAGCCGCGCGTGTTCGGCTTTCTCGATCACGACCTGTTCGCGATCGAGCCCCTCGATTTCGCCGCGCAGGTCGCGGATCAGCCGGTCTATGGCCTGATCAATCAAAGCGCCTGGGGCTGGAATCTGTGGGCAGGATTTTGCATGTTCGACCGTGCCGCGATCGCCGGCTTGCGCCCCGACTTCAACAATGACAACCCGCGTCTTCTCGATACCGGCGGCCGCAAATGGCTGCGGATTTATCGTCATTTCGATCGCGATCGTATCCGTTTCGCCGTCGGGCGCATGCAGGAGCTGCATCTTCCGGGCGATCCGCGCGCTCTTTTTGTGCAACGGGTCGACAATTGTCTGCATGTCGGTGGCGCGAGCTTCCGCGATGGCGATGACAACAAGACGAAGCTGGAGGATTTCCACCGTGCCGTCGTCCGCCACCTTCTAAGCGGCGGCACGCTCGCGGAACTGACAAAGCGTCCGAACGAACGCCGGGTGGCATAGAGCATGATCCGGAAAAGTGGATGCCGGTTTTCCGAAAGATCATGCGCCATCAAAGAACTAGAGCCCGGTTCTGATTCAATCAGAACCGATAAGGCTCTAGCGGCGCCGATATGCGGCTGCGGCAATGCCGTCGCGGTGGAATGCGCATGACAGCGAGTTCTGCGCGGGCAAAACGAGGGTAGGAAATCATGCGCATCGTCGTCCACGGGCAGCAGGCGTTCGGCAAGGCGGTGCTCGAGGCGCTCCTCGAGCGCGGCGAGAACGTCGTCGCAGTCTATGTCGCGCCCGAGAAGGAAGGCGCCAAGGCGGATCCGCTCAAGGAAGCTGCGCTCGCGGCCAAGCTGCCGGTCTATCAGCCGGAGACCTACAAAAAGCCCGAAGTCTGGGAGGCGTTCAAGGCGCTCGAGCCCGACCTGCAGGTCATGGCGTTCGTGACGCTGTTCGTGCCGGAGGAATTCCTCGACATCCCGACCTACGGTTCGATCCAGTATCACCCCTCGCTGCTGCCGGCCTATCGCGGCGCCAGCGCGATCAACTGGCCGATCATCAAGGGCGAGGCGGAAACCGGACTGTCGATCTTCTGGCCCGACAACGGCCTCGATACCGGCGATATCCTCATACAGAAAAAGACGCCGATCGGCCCCAACGACACCCTCGGCACCGTCTATTTCGACCGCCTGTTTCCGATGGGCGTCGAGGCTATGCTGGAGGCGGTCGATCTGGTCAAGGCCGGCAAGGCGCCGCGCATCAAGCAGGACGAGTCGAAGGCGACCTATGAGGGCCGCTGCGGCGCGGACAACGCCAGGATCGACTGGGGCAAGCCCTGGGAGCAGATCGACCGTTTGATCCGCGGCTGCAATCCGGCGCCGGGCGCCTGGACCACGCTCGACGGCAAGATTTTGAAGATTTTCGACGCCAAGCCGCTGCCGGCCAAGGACCCGAAGGGGATCGGCGGCAAGCTCGGCGAAATCGTCGCGGTCGAAGCCGACGGCTTCACCGTCGTTTGCGCCGATGGGCGCTTCAAGGTCACCCGCGTGCAGCCCGCCGACGGCAAGAAGATCGACGCCGGCGAATGGGCGACTGCGGCCGGCCTCGCGGTCAAGGCGAGGTTTACGTGATCAACCCGCCGTCATTCCGGGGCGTCGCGAAGCGACGAGCCCGGAATCCATACTCCGCAGCCGGGGTTATGGATTCCGGGCCCGCGAGCTGCGCTCGCGTCCCGGAATGACGAAATCATAAATCCTCCCCCACATCACCTCCCCCACATCAACCTCCCAACACACCGAGTCATCACAACATGCCTGCTTCTCAGCATCAGTCGCCGAAGTCCGACATCGAAATCTCGCAGGCCGCCACCAAGCGGCCGATCTTCGATATCGCGCGCGAGCGGCTCGGCATCACGCCGGAGAACCTCGAGCCCTACGGCCATTACAAGGCCAAGCTGTCGATGGACTTCGTCAAGTCGCTGCAAGGGCGGCCGAACGGCAAGCTCATTCTCGTCTCCGCGATCACCCCGACGCCGGCCGGCGAGGGCAAGACCACGACGACCGTGGGCCTGGCCGACGCGCTCAATCACATCGGCAAGAAGGCGATGCTGTGCCTGCGCGAGCCCTCGCTCGGGCCGTCGTTCGGCATGAAGGGCGGCGCCGCCGGCGGCGGCTATGCGCAAGTGGTGCCGATGGAGGACATCAATCTGCACTTCACCGGCGACTTCCACGCCATCACGTCGGCCAACAATCTGCTCGCCGCGATGCTCGACAATCACGTCTATTGGGGCAACGCGCTCGGCATCGACGTGCGGCGGGTGGCGTGGCGTCGCGTCCTCGACATGAACGACCGCGCGCTGCGCTCGATCGTGTCCTCGCTCGGCGGCGTCGCCAACGGTTTTCCGCGCGAGGACGGTTTCGACATCACGGTCGCCTCCGAGGTGATGGCGATCTTCTGCCTGGCGCGCGATCTCGACGACCTCAAGCACCGGCTGGCCAACATCATCGTCGGCTATACGCGCGACCGCAAACCGGTGCGCGCCGGCGACCTCAAGGCGCAAGGCGCCATGACCGTGCTGCTCAAGGAGGCGCTGGCGCCCAACCTGGTGCAGACGCTCGAAGGCACGCCCGCCTTCATCCATGGCGGCCCGTTCGCCAATATCGCCCATGGCTGCAATTCCGTGCTGGCGACGACGACCGCGCTCAAGCTCGCCGACTACGTCGTCACCGAAGCCGGCTTCGGCGCCGATCTCGGCGGCGAAAAGTTTCTCGACATCAAGTGCCGCAAGACCGGGCTGGCGCCCGACTGCGCCGTCCTGGTCGCGACGATCCGCGCACTGAAAATGCACGGCGGGGTCAAGAAGGAAGACCTCAAGCAGGAGAATCTCAAGGCGCTCGAGGCCGGCATGAGCAATCTGCAGCGGCACGTCGAGAACATGAAGAAATTCGGCATCGTGCCGGTGATTTCGATCAATCGCTTCTCCGCCGACACGCCGGCCGAGATCAAGCTGGTCGAGGACAAATGCAAGGCGCTCGGCGTCCAAGCCTTGATGGCCGACCACTGGGCAATGGGCGGGGAGGGCGCCGCCGACGTCGCCCGCGCCGTGGTCAAGGTCTGCGACAGCGGGCAGAGCAAGCTCAAGCTCCTCTATCCCGACGACATGCCGCTAATCGAGAAAATCCGCACCATCGCCAAGGAGATCTACCGGGCCAAGGACATCTCCGCCGACAAACCGGTGCGCGACCAGCTCGCCAATTTCGAGGCGATGGGTTACGGCAAGTTTCCGATCTGCGTGGCCAAGACGCAGTACAGCTTCTCGACCAATCCTGACGCCAAGGGCGCGCCGAGCGACCACATCGTGCCGGTGCGCGAAGTGCGCATCTCCGCCGGCGCCGAATTCGTGGTCGCGATCTGCGGTGAGGTCATGACCATGCCGGGCCTGCCCAAGGTGCCGGCGGCGGACAATATCGATATCGGGCCGGACGGGCGGATCGTCGGATTGTTCTGATCGTCTTTTCGGCGCGATCGATCGGCGCCCGCGACAACAGGCACAACCGGCGGAATCTTCAAGCCGTCGGTTGTGTAGTCCGATTGTATAAGCGCGCGGGAGTTGCCGTGCGCGGCCCAAAAAAAGCGCAGCCAAAAAAATTCCCTCAAATTTTCATCAGATTGTCCCGTGCCGATAGGCCATTCCTTTTGAACCTTCACGCTAAGGATGCGCACATGGCGCGCTCGCAGCGAATGCCGTTGTGAAAGCGCGTTTAAGGATCGATTGCCTCACAGGTATTACCGCCATGCCCACGGCCGCCCTCCGCGCAGAACATCCCGAACGAACCGAAACCCAGCCAACCGACACCAAGCGTACTGAGACTAGGCGTACCGAAACCCAGTCGTTGATCGACCAACTCAACATGACGATGGCCGCCGGCGGGGAAGACCAGCGCCGGCGCATTCTCGAACGCGTCACCGATCTGTTCGCGGCAGGTGCGCGCGGCTATTCCGGCGATCAGATCGCCCTGTTCGACGACGTGCTGCAGGAGCTCGCCGCCGAGATCGAAGTGAAGGCGCGGGCGCGGCTGGCGCAGCGGCTGGCGCACATCGGCAACGCGCCGCCCCGGCTGATCCGCCTTCTCGCCTTCGACGACGAAATCGGCGTGGCCGAACCGGTGCTCAGGCATTCGCAGCAATTGAGCGACGCCGATCTGGTCGAGAACGCAGCGACCAAGGGCCAGGATCATCTGTTCGCCATCGCCCGGCGCCTGAAGCTCTCCGAACCCGTCACCGACGTGCTGATCGACCGCGGTGACCGGCGCGTCGTTCATAAGGTGGTGAAGAACAAGGGCGCGCGCTTTTCGCTCGCCGGCTACGGCAAGCTGACCGTGCGGGCGCGCGACGACCGCGAACTGACGCAGGCGCTGGGCCGGCGCAGCGACATTCCGCGCCAATATTTCCTCAAGCTCCTCGAAACCGCATCCGCGAACGTGCGCGCCAAGCTCGAAGGCGCCGATCCGCACTCCGCCGCCGCGATCCGCGATACGATCGACGACGTCGCGACCACGATGCAGCACGAGACCCGCAATGCCTCGCAGCGCTATGCGACGGCGTTGCGCGACGCCAACCGCCGCTTCAATGCAAGCCCGATCACCGAAGCCAACATCCACGCCCCCGCGCGGGCGCAGGAGTTCGAACGCACGGTGATCGCGCTGGCGAAGCTCGGGCGCCTGCCGCTGGATCTGATCGAGCGCGCCTTGCTCGACAAGGGCCAGGACATGATCCTCATCCTGGCCAAAGCCGCCGGCTGCTCCTGGACGACCGCGCGGGAATTGCTGGTGATGTACGTCGCCGAACGCGACCTGCAGCCGGAGGATTTCGCGCGCGCCTGCGATCGCTACGACAAGCTGACCAGAGAAACCGCCCGCGACATCATCGGCTTTTACGGCCAGCGGCTGAAGCTGCGGGCGCCCGCAAGCGCGCTTTCCCAAACGCCGTAAAACTAAAACATTCCCATGCGCTCGCTGGCCATCATGCCGGTGAGCAAAAGAACGCCGAACAGGACCACCACGAACGCGGCGCCGACCTCGACGCCGCGCACGATGACAGCGCCGTAGCCGGCGCGCGCCGCCGCGAGGCGTTTCGCCAGCGTCTTGGCACCGACCGCGAGCGTCGCGATCGTCGCCACCGTGATGGCGGTGCCGAGCCCCATGACGAAGGTCGAGGCGACGCCGGCCCAGAACAAGCCCTGCGCCAGCGCGAAGACGAGCACGATGATCGCGCCGGAGCATGGGCGCAGGCCGACGGCGACGATGGCCGAGAGGCCGCGGCGCCAGCCGCCCGGTCCGGCCAATTCTTCCGGCTCCGGTCCGTGCGCGTGGCCCCAGGGCAGGACGCTTTCGTCGTCGTCATGATCGTGGTCGTGCCCATGATGATGGGCGTGGTGGTCGTGGTCGTGATCGTGCGCATGCGCGTCGCCGTGGTGATCGCAAGCTGCAGCGTGCGTGCGTTCGTCATGGGTATGCGCGTGTGCGGGTTCCTCGTCGTCCTTCGACTCCGCCGCACGAAGCGCGCGGATAAAGCCGCGCCCCTTCACCCACACCAGCCGGGCGCCGAGCAGCACGATCAGCGCGTAGCTGCCGATCTCGATGAACTTCACCGTGTCGCTCATCATTTTCGCCGTCGCGCCGAGGACGAGCGCCGCGACGGTGACGATCGCGATGGCGGTGATGGCCTGCAAGAGCGCCGCAGCGAACGAAAGAACGATGCCGCGCCGCCATGTTTCCTCGTTGGCGACGAGATAGGACGAGATCACCGCCTTGCCGTGGCCAGGCCCGGCGGCGTGAAAAATGCCGTAGACGAAGGAGACGCCCATCAACGCCCAGGCCGCCGAGCCGTCGGTCCGGGCGGTGTGGATGAGGGTCGCGAGCGCGCGGTAGAACATCGCCTGTTCGGCGAGGATCCAGCCGGCGATGCCGGTCGCCGCCGGTTCGCGCATGCTGCCGAGCGGCCCGACCTGCGCGGACGCGTGCGACAGCGCGCCCGCCGCCAGCGCCAGCACGGCGATGGCCGCCGCGCCCATGAGCCCGCGAACGAATGGCACGCGCTTGACCCCGGTCACTGGCACTGCACCGAGATCTTGTTGGCGAAGTTCGCGCCCATGCCGATATTGGCTTCCGACGTCGCGAACGCCTTGTCGAGGCGCAGCGACGCCGGGAAATTACCGTCGGACGGCTTTTCGATCGCGAGTTTGCACCGCGCCGGCGCGCTGACGAGTTGCACCGGGTCTTTCTCCGCAAAGCCGAAGTCGATGAAGAATTCCGGGTCGTAGACTTCGACCTGCAGCGCCTTGGCCTTGACCGGCGTCTTGAACGGCAGCGTGAAGTGCAGCGTCAGCACCGTGTCCTTGGGATCGTAGTCGAGATAGTAATCGATCGGCTCGGCGAAGGCGTCCTTGTCCTTCTTGCCGTTGATGCGGGCATAGGTGAAGTAGGCGTACTCCTTGAGCGACTCGACGTTGACCTGCGCGAGCGGTTGCAACTCCGCGCGCGTGAACGTGCCCTTGGTCTTCTGCGCGATGCCCGTGGTGGCGAACGCGGAGTACATGTCGTCGAACGTCCAGGTGTGGCGCACGCCGGTGACGGCACCGTCCGGCGCGTACAGGAGCTGCAACGTCATCGTCACCCAGACGTGCGGATGCGCTTGCCCGCGGCCTGTCGTTGCCGCGAGGCACGCCATAGCGGCCAGCAGAAAGAGAAAGCGTCGAGCCATTCGACCCCGCACCCCTGCGCCGTCCCCGAAATCCCGCCAGCACTGTAGAGGGGAGTGGGGCGGAAACGAGGCCAGTCCATGCTAGTGGCCGTTGCGTCATGCTGGTGGCCGTCGCGTAGTGTATTACGGTTCGTTCCGACGGCTATCATCTCACCGCCATATCGATGCGGTTTAGTCGGCTCGGTTCATTCCTCGCTCGACAGGCGATCCATGTTTCCAATTCCCAAGCGTGTGTTTCTCACTCGTGGCGTGGGCACCCACCGCCAGCAGCTCACGGCATTCGAATACGCCCTGCGCGACGCGGACATCGAGCAACAGAATCTGGTGACGGTGTCCTCGATCCTGCCGCCGCAGTGCGAACTCATCCCGCGCAGCGACGGCGTTGCGGCGCTGTCGCCGGGCGAGATCACGTTTTGCGTCATGGCGCGGGCCGAAACGAACGAATTCGGACGCACCATCAGCGCCGGAATCGGTCTCGCCCGGCCGAAAGTTTCGGCGCATTATGGCTATATCTCGGAGCACCACACGTTCGGCATGCCCGAGGCGGAAACCGGCGAATATGTCGAGGATCTCGCGGCCACCATGCTCGCCTCCACGCTCGGCATCGAGTTCAACCCCGACGCCGCCTGGGACGAACGCAAGCGGGTCTACGCGATGAGTAATCTCATCGTCGACACGCACTCGATCGTGGCCGCCGCGCAGGGAGCGCCGCGCGGCGATTGGACCTGCGTCGTCGCCGCCGCCGTGTTCCTGTTCACGCCCGGCGCGCCATAGCGATGGCCGCCGTCCCGACGTTTGCCGTGCCGCCGACGTTTCTCGGCATTAAGCGCACTGACCCCGGCGCGCCGCTTTGCATCGCCGGCATTCCCCTCGACATCGGCACCACCAACCGGGCCGGGGCGCGGTTCGGACCGCCGGCGATCCGGCAGGCAAGCCGCATGCTGGTGGACGGCGACCATCCGGTCCATTGGCTCAATCCGGCCGCGCTGCCCGTGGCCGACATCGGCGACTTTACCATCGCGCTGGGCGATATCGCCGGCAGCCTGGCGACGATCGAAACGCAGGCCGGCGCGATCGCGCACCTCCTCGCGCTCGGCGGCGACCACGGCATCACGCTGCCGCTCCTGCGCGCCTTGGCGAAGCGGCGCGGGCCCTGCGCGCTCATCCATTTCGACGCCCACGTCGATACCTGGCCGGACAATTTCGGGCAGGTTTATGCGCACGGTTCGGTCTTCCATCATGCCATCACCGAAGGACTGGTCGAGCCGCGGCGCATGGTGCAGATCGGCATCCGCTCCCCGGTCGAGCGCGCCGTGCACGACTGGACGCTGGCGCAAGGCGTCGTGATGATCACCGCGCAAGAGGTGCACGAGCAGGGGCCCGCGGCCGTCGCCGCGCAAATCCGGCATGTGATCGGCGACGCGCCGGTTTATCTGAGTTTCGACATCGACGCGCTCGATCCCGCCTTCGCGCCCGGCACCGGCACGCCGGAAATCGGCGGGTTAGCGAGCTGGCAGGCGCAGGCGATCTTGCGGCTGCTGCGCGGTCTGCCATTCATTGGCATGGATCTGGTCGAGGTCGCGCCGCCCTACGACGTGGCGGAAATCACCGCGCTCGCCGGCGCGACCATGGTGTGGGAGTATCTTTGTTTGGCGGCCGGCGTAACAACATAGCGCGCCGTTTCGATTTCGAAATATCACTGAGGAATGTCAGCCATGCCTCGTATCGCCAAGCGCAAGGCGGATCGCTACCCGACCCACCCGGGCGCATTGCTGCGGGAGGACGTGATTCCGGCAACGGGCCGGACCAAGGCCGAGATTGCGCAGCTTCTCGGTATTTCGCGCCAGCATCTCTATGACATATTGCGGGAGCGCAAGCCGGTGTCGCCGAGCGTTGCGGTTCGGCTGGGCAAATTGTTCGGCGACGGCGCGGGCGTATGGGTGCGCATGCAGGCCGCTTACGATACCTGGCAGGCCGAGCGCAAAGAGGATGTGAGCAAGATTCCGACGCTGCGGGCTAGGGCGGCGTAGGTGAGCCGTTGAGGAGACATGACTATGGCGCGGAATGAATTCGCGCCGGTCACGCCCGGCGAAATGCTCAAGGAAGAATTTCTTGCGGAATACGGGCTGTCGCAAAACCAGCTGGCCAAAGCCATCGGCATCTCGCCGAACCGGATAGCCGAGATCGTCAACAATCGGCGCCGCATTACGGCGGACACCGCGCTTCGGCTGGGTCTGTATTTCGGCAACAGTCCGGAATTCTGGATGAATCTTCAGACCCATTACGATCTGAAGGTGGCGTCCACCACCCCGATGATGGCGCAGAGCTACAGCCCGTGCTCGGCGCAGAGCTACCCGGGCCTGACTTTCGGACCCAACGTGCCAAACTATGCGGTCGGCGCGACCGGCGGTAAGTGCTATTGCGGCGTCTGGACCGGCGTCACGCCGCAGCAGGCCATCGACCAGGGCTGGTACGCGTCCTGCAACAACGGCAAGGGCATCTGCAATTTCGCGTCGGGGACCAGAGCCAGCAATCAGGTCTGCAACCCGTAAAAGGGCGTGGCCCGATCGCCGCATTCGAGCGCGTCCGGCGTTCGCTACACCCCCGCCGCCCCGCCATCCGCCCTTGGATCGTGCGCCCCCTCCAGCGAGCCGTCGGGGTGCAGCACGACGGCGCCGGCGTGGCCCATCGTGTCGGAATAAGGCTCTGACAAAACATCCACCTCATGTCCGGCCGACACCAGCGCGTCGATCAGATTACCGTCGAAGCGGGATTCCAGGCGCAGCGCGGTTTGCGGCTGGCCCCAGGTGCGGCCGAGGAGCCAGCGCGGGCGGTCGATCGCTTGCGCGAGCGGCTCGCGGAACATCACGTGGCGGGTGAATACCGCGCCTTGCGTTTGCGGCTGGCCGTCGCCGCCCATGGTGCCGTAGGCCATGATGCGGCCGTCGGCGAGGACGGCGAGCGCGGGATTGAGCGTGTGGAACGGCAGCCGGCCGGGCGCCAAGAGGTTGAGGGCGCCGTGATTGAGCGAGAAGCTCACCCCGCGGTTCTGCATCAAGACGCCGGTCGCCGGCAAGACGCAGCCCGAGCCGAATTCCCAGTAGATCGACTGGATGTAGGAGACGACGAGGCCGCTTGCGTCCGCCGCGCCCATCCAGATGGTGTCGCCGTCGCCCGGCCGCAGCGGCCAGCGCGCCGCCTTGCGGCGATCGATCCGGATCGCCTCGCCGGCGATGAAGCGTGGATCGAGCACACGTTCCAGCGCGTAGGGTAGGCGACTCGGATCCGTGACGGCGCGGTCGCGCAGCCGCAGCGCGCGCTTGGTCGCTTCGACCAGGCCGTGAATGTGATCGAAGCCCTCCGCCTCCTTCACACCGAGCCGATCAAACAAGGCGAGGATCATCAGCGAGGCGACGCCCTGCGTCGGCGCGTCGGTGTTGTAGATGGTGCCGGCCGGCAGTTCGACGCGCAGCGGGTCGGCGAGTGTGGCGCTAAAGCGCGCCAAATCCTCGCGGACGAGCGGGCTGCCGATACGGCCAAGGTCGGCGGCGATTTCGCGCCCGACGTCGCCGCGATAGAAATCGTCGAGGCCGGCACGGGCGAGGTGGGCGAGCGTTTCCGCAAGCGCCGGCTGGCGCAGCTTGGTGCCGACCTCCGGCGCCTTGCCGTCGGCAAGAAAAGTCGCCGCAAATCCCTGCAGCTTTTCCAGATCGGCGAACTGATCCTGCGTCAGCCGCGCCTGGCTGCGGCTCACCGCGTAGCCGTCGCGCGCGACCGCGATCGCCGGCGCCAACAAAACATCGAGCGGCAATGCTCCGCCATACACCTTGGCCGCCTCATGGGCGACGATCCAGCCGCCGACCGCGCCGGGCACGGTCAGCGCCGCAAGCGGCCCGCGCGTCGGGATTGTCTCGTATGCGGCATACAATTCGGGCCGCGCCTGCGCAGCCGCAGGGCCTGCCGCCATGATTGCACGGATGCGGCCGGACGGTTGGCGGATCAGCCAGAAACCGTCGCCGCCGATGTGGTTCATGTGCGGATAGGCGGCCGCGATCGCCGCCGCCATCGCGATCATCGCCTCGATCGCATTGCCGCCCTCGGCGAGCGCCGCGCGGCCCGCCTCGACGGCGCTGAAATGCGGCGCGCAAACGACGCCGCGGCGATGACCGGCGGTGTAGAGGTCCATTGGCGTCAGCGCGCTCCGGCTACGGCAAAGCCGCGTTTGCGCAACAGCGCGTCGGCCTTCGGCAGCCGGCCGCGAAACGCTTTGTAGGCGTCGGCCGGATCGCGCGAACCGCCGGCGGCATAGATGGTGTCGTGCAGCCGTTTTGCCACGGCGGGATCGAAGATGTCGCCTTGTTCTTCGAACGCCGCGAACGCGTCGGCGTCGAGCACTTCCGACCACATGTAGCTGTAGTAACCGGCGGCATAGTAGCCGCCGGAGAAGATGTGCCCGAAGTGCGGCGGCCGGTGCCGCATCACGATCTCCTCCGGCATGGCGATGCGCGCGGATGTCGCGGCTTCGAACGCGGTCGCGTCGATGTCGCCGGGCTCGGGCAGCGCATGAAAATCGAGGTCGACCAAGGCCGAGGCGATGTACTCGACCGTGCCGAAACCCTTGTTGAAGTTGCGCGCCGCGATGAGCCGCTGCAGCAGTTCCTCCGGCATCGGCTCGCCGCTGCGGTAATGCCGCGCGAAGCGCCGCAGCACGTCGGGCTGCTCGAGCCAATGTTCGTAGAGCTGCGAGGGGAGTTCGACGAAATCGGTGGCGACATTGGTGCCGGAGATTTCCGGATAGGTGACGGACGACAGGAGGCCGTGCAGCGCGTGGCCGAACTCGTGGAACAGCGTGCGCGCGTCCTCGAAGCCGAGCAGCGTCGGCTCGCCGTCGGCACCCTTGGAAAAATTCATCACATTGACGATCAGCGGCTTGATGTCGCCGTCGAGTTTTTGTTGGTCGCGCAGCGAGGTCATCCAAGCGCCGCTGCGTTTCGACGGCCGGGCGAAATAATCGCCGAAGAACAATCCGATCTTGTCGCCGCCGGCGCCGCGCACCTCCCAGACCCGCACGTCGGGATGCCAAACCGGCACGTCGGTGCGGGGAGAAAAGCTCAGGCCGAACAGGCGCTGCGCGGTATAGAACGCGGCCTCGATCATGCGGTCGAGGTCGAGATAGGGCTTGATCGCGGCTTCGTCGAAATCGCAGCGCCGCTGCCGCAGCTTTTCGGCGTAATAGCGCCAGTCCCACGGCGCCAGCTTGAAGTTGCCGCCGTCTTCCTGCACCAGCGCCTGCATGGCGTCGCGGTCGGCGAGCGCGCTCGCGCGAGCGGGCGTCCACACGGCTTCGAGGAGATCGCGCGCGGCCTCCGGCGTCTTCGCCATGGCGTCTTCGAGCCGGTAATGGGCGAAGTCGGCGTAGCCGAGAAGCCGCGCGCGCTCGGCGCGCAGCTTGACCGTCTCGGCGATGATCGCCTTGTTGTCGGTTTCCCCGCCATTGTCGCCGCGCGAGACGAAGGCGCGGAACACTTTTTCGCGCAGGTCGCGGCGCTGCGCGAACTGCAGGAACGGTTCCGCGCTCGAGCGCAGCAGCGTCACCGCATAGCCGGGGAGGCCGCGCTCCTGCGCGGCGGCCTTCATCGCCTCACGCGTGAAGTCGGGCAGGCCGGCGAGCTCGCGTTCGTTCTCGAGCGTGAGTGCGACGGCTTGTTCGTCGGCGAGCACGTTCTGGCTGAACGCCGTGCCGAGCGCGGCGAGGCGCGCGGTGATTTCGGCCAGCCGCGCCTTGGCCGCCGCATCGAGCGCGGCGCCGGCGCGGCGGAAGGTGATGTGATAGCGTTCCAGCACCCGCTTCTGTTCGGCGTTAAGGCCGAGCGTGTCGGCGCGGTGCACCAGCGCGTCGATGCGGGCGAACAAGTCCGCGTTGGTGTGAATGTCGTTCCAATGCCGCGCCAGCTTCGGCGCCATCTCGCGCTCGATCTCCTGCAGCGCGTCATTGGTGTGGGCGCCGGCGAGGACGTGAAACACATGCTCGACCCGCGTCAGCGCCCGTCCGCTGCGCTCCAGCGCCTCGATCGTATTGGCGAAACTCGGCGGCGCGACCTCAGCGGCGATCGCCGTGACTTCGGCCGCGTGTTCGGCGCAGGCGCGTGCGTAGGCGTCGCGAAAGTGTTCCGGCTTGACGCGGTCGAATGCGGGAACCCCGTCGGGGGTGGTCCAGGGCGCGAAAAACGGGTTTTCGGCAGGGCGGGAAGCGGTCATTACTGGATCATACCGAATGAATGGACCGAGGGCATATAGGCGCCACCCCGCCATTCCGTAGGGGCGCCCGTCATAGGCGTTAGGTTAAGGTACGTTTCCCGGGCGCGGCGCAGCACGAAGTGATGCGCCGCAGAACCGGGACCTTCGGAAACTCCGTGTTTGCGACGATCCCGGATCAGCAGTGCATCACCATAGCGCGTCGAAGACGCGCGTAACCGCGCTGACGGTGCTGCACTGCATCCGGGAAACACGGCTTAACCTAACGCCTATGGGGGCGCCCCTTGTGGGCGCCCGTTCCCGGCCCCGGGCGGCCGGCCACGTGGGTTTGCTTTTGGGCCGCCCCTACGGCGGGAAGGCGGCGGCCTTGAAACGGCCCCGTGTTTCGCAGTAAGTGACGGCCATGAAGACACCGCAAACGCAGCGCCCGCGGCGCATCCTCTGGGACAACGTGCTGACGGTGATCAGCGCGGCCATCCTCATCGCCGCGGAAGTGTTCGGCGCCGCCTTCGCGGGCAGCTGGGCGATCGCCAACCTCTTGGCGCTCGGCCCGATCGGCGCCCGCGTCCTCGACATCGTCTTCATGCTGTGCGGCGTCGCCGTCATGGTGCAGTTCATCCGCGCCGCGCGCCGGGTCGAGCCGTTCGTGGCGGACTGAAGTTAAACCGCCACCCACTCGATATGCGCCTTGATCGCCTTGCGGACGTCGTCGATCCAGCCGTGCGGCCGCGCCTTCTCGATCATGGCGGAGAAGCTTTGTTGCCACGCTGCGTCGTGCGCGACGTCCGGCCAGAGGCGCAGCGCGTCCTCGAAAATCCAGGCGGTGTCGGCATCGGGAAGCTCCGCCTTGCCGGCGGCGGCGCGGCGGATGGCGTCGATGCGGCTCCGGTCGCCTTCGACCACGAGTTTGAAGGCGCGAAAATTATCGCGGTCTTCCAGCAACACATCGCCGGCGGCTGACACTTTCAAAAACATCGGCCCTCACTTTCGCTGCTGATCAGGCAAGATCGAGGATTACGGCTTCGCCGGCTTCGGTGCCGAAGGCCAGGAGCTTGCCGTCGGCGCTCCAGGCGAGCGCGGTGACCGGAGCCTCACCCGGCCGTTTGGCCAAGATCTCCGCGCCGTCCTCCATGCGCACCAACAGCACCATGCCGTCGCCATAGCCGGCGGCGACCACCTCTTGTTTGGGATGGCAGGCGACGACTTCGACGCGGTGTTCTGACGGCGCCAACAGGGTCGGCTCTTTGCCCATCGGCCCGTCCTTGCTGTGGAACGGCCACAGGATGATCTCGCTCGCGCCCGAGGTGGCGAGAAAGCGGCCGCCGACGGTCCAGCCGAACGAGGTGACGCGCGCGGCATAACCGGACATCCGCATGTGCTTGCGGTCGGCGAGCCGCCAGCCGTGCAGCATCGGCTCCTGCATGGTGGTGACGAGAAATCGGCCGTCGGGGCTCACGGTGGCGCCAAGATGCGAGCCCTTCCATTCGAGCCGTTCCGGCGTCGCCTGCGGCGCATTGGGGAACCACAGCGTGGCGCCGTTATAATGCGCGATGGCCAGGCGAAAACCCTTGGGCAGGAAGGCGAGGCCGCCGACCGTCGAGGGGGCTTCGAATTCGCGCCCCCACCCTTCCCTCCCCCGCTCGCGGGGGAGGGTGGGGTGGGGGGAGACATACGCGTTCTTGCCGGCGGACCACGCGACTGCGCCGTCCGCTGCGAGCGCGACATGATCGATCCAGCGCTGCTTCGGGTCGGTCGCGATTTTGCGACTTTCGCCCGCTGCATTGGTCTCGATCACCGCACCGTCGTCGCCGCCTGAGACGACGCGCGCGCCGTCGGCGACCGATTCCAGGATCGCGCCCTGGTGGACTTCAACGCGCCGCGGCTCGGCGTTGGGCTCCGCGAGCAGGATCGCTTCCTCGCCGAGCACGAACGCGGCGGTGCGGCCGATAAAATGCGCCGCGGCGACGACACCGCCCGCATCGATCTTGTGGGTGCGCTCGACGACGGAGACAATGTCGCTGCGGGTGTCGGTCATTCGGGTTATCAGCTCGGCTTTTCCCCTCCCCCTTGTGGGGAGGGGCAGGGGTGGGGGTCGCGCCGCCAGGAGTAAGGCCGGCAACTTTGTACAGCGGCCCGACCCCCGACCCCTCCCCACAAGGGGGAGGGGAGTTTAGGCGACGCAGCTTTCGAAACCCTGGCGGATTTGTGCCTCCGGCAGGTTGCGGCCGATAAAGACGATGCGGCTGAGGCGCGGCTCGCTGGCGTTCCACGGGCGCTGGTGGTCGCCGTCGAGGATCATGTGCACGCCCTGAAACACGAAGCGGTCGTCATCGTCCTTGAAGGACAGAATGCCCTTGGAGCGCAAAATGTTGGGGCCTTCGGTCTGCACCAGATTCTGCACCCACGGAAAGAATTTGTCCGGATCGAGCGGCTTATCGCTCTTGAGCGAGAGCGATTGCATCTCCTCGTCGTGATAGTGCTTGAGGCCGCGACCGCCATGGTGGTGATGGCCGTGATGATGATCGTGGTCATGATCATGGTCGTGACCCTCATCGTCGCCTTCCAGAAACTCCGGCTCGAGCTCCAGGATGCGGTCGAGATCGAAGGCGTTGCGTTCCAAAACCTCGCTGAGCGGAATTTGCGCGCGCTGGGTCTTGTGCACCTTGGCGTAAGGGTTGATGCCGCGGATGCGGCCTTCGACTTCGGCGAGTTCGTCCGCCGACACGAGGTCAGTCTTGTTGATCAAGATCACGTCGGCAAAGGCGATCTGGTTCTTCGCTTCCGGCGCGTCGACCAAACGGTCCTTGAGCCACATGGCGTCGGCGACGGTGACGACCGCGTCGAGCCGCGTCCTGCGCCCGACATTCTCGTCCATGAAGAAGGTCTGCGCCACCGGCGCGGGGTCGGCGAGCCCGGTCGTTTCGACGATGATGGCGTCGAATTTGCCCTTGCGCCGCATTAGGCCGTCGAGAATGCGCACGAGGTCGCCGCGCACGGTGCAGCAGATGCACCCATTGTTCATCTCGAACACTTCCTCGTCGGCGCCGACGACGAGGTCGTTGTCGATGCCGATCTCGCCGAACTCGTTGACGATGACGGCGTACTTCTTGCCGTGCGGCTCGGACAGGATGCGGTTGAGGAGCGTGGTCTTGCCGGCGCCGAGATAGCCGGTGAGCACGGTGACCGGGACTTTTTCCGCCGTGGCGGCTGCGGACGCGGGGGATGCGGACGATGGTGCGGACGTGGTCGATGCGGACATGAGGCCCTCCTGCGCCCGCTATATAGGCGGTCTGGGGCCGGGCCAAAACCCTTCAGTCATTCCGGGGCGGCCCGCAGGGCCGAGCCCGGAATCCATACTCACGGCACGCGACGAATATCCTCGGCCGTGGGCAGTTCTGCAGGGCAGGGGTTATGGATTCCGGGCTCGCGCCAATGGCGCGCCCCGGAATGACCATCACGGCGCCAGCGCCTTGGTCAACGCGCGCACATTGTGCCGCATCATGTCGATATAAGTGGGCGCCGCCCCGCCGGGCGCGGACAGCGCGTCGGAATAGAGCGTGCCGCCGATGGTCGCGCCGGTTTCGTGGGCGATCTGATCCATCAGTCGCGGGTTGGCGACGTTCTCCAGGAACACCGCGGGGATGCTCTGTTTGCGAATCTGCGCGATGATGTTCGCCACGTCCCGCGCCGAGGGCTCGGCCTCGGTCGATACCCCCTCCGGCGCGATGAAGGCGATGCCATAGGCGTCGCCGAAATAGCCGAAGGCGTCGTGGGTGGTGATGATTTTTCGCCGCGCGGGCGGGATATGCGCGATCGCGGCCCTGACCTCGGCGTCCAAATCGTCGAGCTTGGCGAGATAGGCCGCGGCGTTGGCGTCGTAAGTCGCCTTGCCCGCCGGGTCGACGGCATCGAGGCCGTCGCGGATATTGGCGACGTAGATCTTGGCGTTGGCGACCGATTGCCAGGCATGCGGATCGATCTTGTGGCGCGCCGCATCATTTTCGTCCGCCATGCGCCGTGGCGTGATTCCCGTGGTGGCGACGATGGTCGGCGCCTTGCTGCCCGAGGCTTGAACGAGCCGCGTCATCCAGCCCTCGAGGCCCAGGCCGTTGACGACGATGATGGCGGCGGCCGCGACCGTCCTGGCGTCGCCTGGCGTCGGTGAAAACACATGCGCATCGCCGTTCGGCCCGACCAGGGTAGCGACATCCACGCGGTCGCCGCCGACATTGCGGACGAAATCGCCGAGGATCGAGATGGTAGCGACGGCCTTTATTTTCCTCTCGGCGCTCTGTGCCGCGGCAAGGACCGGCGCGAAACCGGCCGCCAGTCCCGTCAGCAGAAAAACGCGCCGCGTCCTTGGGGCTTGCATCATCGCTCGCTGCCTTACGCCTCGAGGTGACGTTGCGGCAGCGCGCGCCAGAGGAGGCCGCCGAACGGCCCGAACAGCACCGAGAGCGCGTAGAGCACGCCCGCCACCAGAATGATGACCGGCCCCGACGGCAGATTGGCGTGATAGGACACGAGGAGACCGGCGTAGCCCGAGATCGCTGCGCCGGCGATGGCGACGGCGATCATGGTCGAGAGGTCGCGGGCCCAGAACCGCGAGGTCACGGCCGGCAGCATCATGATGCCGACGGCAAGCAGCGTGCCCAGCGCCTGGAAGCCGCCGACCAGGTTCATCACCACCAGCGCCAGGAACGCGAGGTGCGCCGGGCCGCCGGTCCGGCTCACCGAGCGCAGAAAGCCGGGGTCGACGCATTCCAGCACCAGCGGCCGCCAGATCACGGCGAGCACGATCAGCGACGCGCTGGCGATGCTCGCGATCAGCAACAAGGTCGGATCGTCGATCGCGAGCACCGAGCCGAACAGAAAATTCATCAGGTCGATGTTGCTGCCCTTGACCGAGACGATGGTGACGCCGAGCGCCAGCGAGATCAAAAAGAAGGCGGCGAGCGAGGCGTCCTCCTTCACCGGGGTCGCGCGCGCGATCAGCCCGGCGGCGAAGGCGACGACAAAGCCGGCGATCAGGCCGCCGCCGGCCATTGCGAACAGGTTCAATCCCGCGATCAGAAACCCGATCGCGGCGCCCGGCAGGATGGCGTGTGCCATGGCGTCGCCGATCAGGCTCATGCGCCGCAGCATCAGGAACACGCCGACTGGCGGCGCGCCGAGCGCCAGCGCGAACGAACCGACCAGCGCGCGGCGCATGAATTCGAATTCGGCGAAGGGGGCGATGAGGGTGGTGTAGAGCATGATTCCCTATTTTCATTCTTTTCCTCCCCCGCTTGCGGGGGAGGGTAGGGAGGGGGACTGCGGCTCCAGCGCCGGCGCGACCGTGAAGACTTGGCCCCTCCGGCTTCGCTTCGCTCGCCACCTCCCCCGCAAGCGGGGGAGGAAAGGTTATTCCGCCGCCACCGCGCAGGCTGCGGCGTATTCATCGAACGCCTCGCACATGCGCCGCGCGGTCTCGAGGTTCTCGGCCGTGAGCACCTCGCGGGTCGGGCCCCAGGCGACCGGCTCGCGGGCGAGCAAAAGGGTCTGCGGAAAGCTCGCTTTGACCAGCTCGATGTCGTGCAGCGCGGCGATGACGGTGCGGCGCTCGCGGTGCCACTGCTGCACCAGCGCGAGGAGGTCGGCGGAGGTCTTGGCGTCGATCGCCGTGAACGGTTCGTCGAGCACGATCAGTCGGGCGTCCTGCAGCAAGAGGCGCGCGAACAGCATGCGCTGCATCTGTCCGCCGGACAGCGTGCCGATGGCGCGGGCTTCGAAGCCGGTGAGGTGGACGGCGGCGATCGCCGCCTCGATGCGGTCGTGATCCTTGCGGCCGAAGCCGCCGAGCGACCCCTTCGACCGCCACAGCCCCATCGCCACCAGGTCGTAGACATTGATCGGGAACGAGCGGTCGATGTCGGCGGCCTGCGGCAGATAGGCGATGTCGCGGGCATCGAGGCCGTTGCGCTCGATTGCCCCGGCGAGCGGCTTGATCTCGCCGACGATGCCTTTGAACAGGGTCGATTTGCCGGCGCCGTTGGGGCCGACGATCGCGGTGAGCGTGCCGTCCTTCATCGCGCCGTCGAGGTGGTGCACGGCCGGATGCCGGTCATAGCCGAGGGTGAGGTTGTGAAAGCGCAGCTCTGCCATGGCGAAAACGCTCAGCGCGCCGCCCAGGCGACCGCCATCCAAAGGACTGCGATCAGGGCGAGCGCGATGGCGATCCGGGTCGTTGCCGAAAGCCGCAGCAGCGAGGGCGATATGACCGGCGACGGATGTACCGGGCCGGCATGATGATGGTGAATCATGCCGTTACAATATAACATCACATGCGGCCGCGCCACGCCTCTATTGCCAAGCAGCCTCTATTGCCAAGCCAAGCTCTATTGCCAAGCAAAGGGGGCGCGGCCATGGTCGCAGACCTTCAGTCTGCCCGGATGAGCCTGTCATGACCGAGCCAAAGCCGCAGGCGATCTGCGTCGGCGAAGTGCTGATCGAATTGGCGCGCGGCGGCGACGGCAGGTTCGCGCTGTCCTGCGGCGGCGACACCTTCAATACCGCGGTCTATCTCGCCCGCGCCGGCGCCAGTGTCGCGTTCGCCAGCGCCATCGGCGACGATCCCTATTCCGACAGCATCGTGGCGCTGGCGGCGGCGGAGGGGATTGCCGGCAACCACATCCTGCGGGTTTCCGGCCGGCTGCCGGGGCTGTGCCTCATCGAAAACGGTCCGGCCGGCGAGCGCAGCTTCCGCTATTGGCGCGACGGCGCCCCGGCGCGCGAGCTGTTCGAGCTGCCGGAGTGGATACGCGTCGCCGAAGGCATCATGGCGGCGAAGCTCGTCTATTTCTCCGGCGTCACGCTGTCACTCTATTCCAATACCGGCATCGGCCGGTTTCTCGCGGTGCTCGAAGCGGCGCGCCAGCACGGCGTGAAGGTGGCGTTCGACGGCAATTTCCGCCCGCGCGGCTGGAAAGGCGACCTGCCGCGCACCCGCACCGTCTTCGTCGAGGCGCTCAAGCGCGTCGACATCGCGCTGCCGACCTTCGACGACGAGGCGGTGCTGTGGGGCGATCCGTCGCCGCAAAGCACGGTCGCGCGGCTGCAAGCGTTCGGCATCGGCGAGATCGTGGTCAAGAACGGCCCCAACAGCGCGCTCGTCGCCGCCTCCGGCGCCGAAGAGTTCGTGCCGGTGCCGGAAGTCGTGGTGCCGGTCGACACAACCGCGGCCGGCGACGGCTTCAATGCCGGCTACCTCGCCGCGCGGCTTGCCGGCCGCGACCCGGCGCAAGCCGCCGGCGCCGCGCACCGGCTCGCCGCGGACGTGATCCGTCACCACGGCGGGCTCGCGCCCCGCGCGGCCGCCGCCGTGCATTAGGGGTGCGGAGAGGGAGGCCGCTATGCATCATGCCATAAATGTAAATGTTATTTACATTCACATGAGGCCTGTTATTCTGCGTTGGTAATCCCGGTCCAGAATGATTTGCCCTTGGGAGCAAGCCATGCCGGAGTTAGCCCGATCACGGCGCTTCATCGCGCTGTCGGCCATTGTGCTTTTTCTTGCGCTCGACGCGGCGCGTTCGCTGATCGGCCATTTCGGCTATCGGATGCCGGTCTCGATCTGGCATCCCGATCCCGCCGTCTATGCGGATATGACTTGGCCGCCGGCGTCGAACGTGCCGGCCGACGCCACGCCCGGGCAACGCATCTATATCGAGCGTTGCGGCTTCTGCCACGGCCCGGACGGACGCGGCAACGGCACGTCGGCGCCGTCGATGATCCCACGCCCGCGCGATTTTACGCAGGGCCAATTCAAATACAAATCGACGCCCGAAGGCGCGCCGCCGAGCGATGACGACCTCATCAAGGTCGTGACCGACGGCCTGCATGCGAGCGCCATGCCGTATTTCCGCGGCATCTTGAGCGATGCGGACATCCGCACCGTCGTCGCCTATGTGAAGAACCTCGCCAAAATCCCGGCTACCGGAAGCGCGGCGGCGATCGATGTGCCGCCGCGTCCGCCGGTCACGCCGGAAAGCATCGCGCGCGGCGCGGCGCTCTACGCAGATAACAGCTGCGCGGGTTGCCACGGCGACGATCTGCGCGGCGGTCAATGGCTTTTGGACGCCAAAGGCTATCCGGTCATCAGCCGCGATCTCACCGCGCCATGGACCTTCCGCGGCGGCGATGCGCCGGACGAGGTATTCTTGCGGCTCTCGACCGGATTGGCGCCGGCGCCGATGCCCGCCTATGCCGCGCTCCCGGCCGAGCGCCGTTGGGATCTGGTGAACTTTCTGCAATCCCGCCGCCGCGTGCCGCCGTGGCAGTCGGGTACCCTCGACGGTCCGGGCGAGGCGCGCGACCTGGAAGTCCGCGGCCGTTATCTGGTCCACGCCGAGATGTGCGGCCTATGCCACACCGAACTCGACCCGGCGATGATCTACCGCGACGACCGCTACCTCGCCGGCGGCATGCGGGTCGGCGCCTATCCGCAGGGCACGTTCATCACCCGCAACCTGACATCGGACCCCGACACCGGGCTCGGCCGCTGGAGCGAAGCCGAGATTGCGCGCGCGATCCGCGACGGCGTCGCCAAGGACGGGCGCCTGTTGAATTTCTGGGGCATGCCGTGGCCGTGGCTGCACAATCTGTCCGCCGAGGACGCGCTCGCCGTCGGCCGCTATCTCAAAACATTGCCGCCGGTTCACAATGCCATTCCGCTGCCGCTCCATTTCGGCGTCATCGAGACCATCGCGGCGAAAATCTGGATTCTCAGTCCCATGATCGGGCGCGCGCCGACGCTCACCTACGACGTCGGCAGCTACGCCAATGGGCCGCCGCCGGATCTGGCTGCGATCGCGGGTTGGCTGACGGCGGCGCAGTGGCTCGTTGTCGTCATCGGCCTCGTGCTGTTCGCGGTCGCTTCCCGCCGCAGCCTGCCGCGCAGCGCCGGCGGCTGGGCGCGGCTGACGGGGATCGTCGTCGCGGGCCTCGTCGTCTTTGCCGTCGGTTATTTTGTCGACAAAACCCCGACCGTGTCCGTGCTGCCGCCGGACAGAATAGCGGACGCCGTGTCGGCCGGCATCCCGCGTCCCGACCCGACGAAGCTCGCCCCCGCGCGGGCCGCGCTCGTTGCGCGCGGGCGCTACATTTTCGCCAACGCCTCCTGCGCCTATTGTCACGGCAATGACGGGTCCGGCGGACTGAAAGTCAGCGGTCCGTTCGGTACGATGTTCACGGCGAACGTCTCGTCCGACCGCGAGGCCGGACTGGGTCGATGGACCGATGCCGAGATCGCCCGCGCGGTGAGGAGCGGCGTCGGCCGCAGCGGCCGGCCGCTGTTTTGGCAGGGCATGCCGTGGGACCACTTCTCCAACCTCGACGAAGAGGACGTGGTCTCGCTCATTGCCTATCTGCGGGCGCTGCCGCCGATCGCCGCCAAAGTGCCGCCGCACCGGTTGCCGGCACCGGACGACTGCAAGATCTACACGTTCTGGACCAGCCGGAATCTCGCGCCGGGCTGCCGTTAGAGCGTGCTGACCATCCCGCTCTAACTGTTTCTCGGAGCATGTCCTTTTCGCAAAACCGGGTTCCACATTTGCGGGACATGCTCTAACGGGTCTTTGTGTCGCGGGCTGGGCATTGGCCCGTCGCTCTATTCGCGCTAAAGATTGTCCAAACACATGTGCCGGCCGGCTTTGGCCGCGTCGGCCGCTTCGGGAGGACCGCCATGCAACGCCTCGCCATCATCGTGGCCGCTATCGTCGCAATTGCGTTGGCCGCGCCCGCGCGCGCCCAGGCGCCGATCGTCATCAAGTTCAGCCATGTGGTGGCGCCCGACGCGCCCAAGGGCAAGGCAGCGCTGCTGTTCAAGGAACTGGCGGAGAAATACACCAACGGCCGCGTCGCGGTCGAAGTCTATCCCAACTCCTCGCTCTACAAGGACAAGGAAGAGCTGGAGGCGCTGCAGCTCGGTTCGGTGCAGATCCTAGCGCCGTCGATCTCCAAATTCGGTCCGCTCGGGGTCAAGGAGTTCGATATTTTCGATCTGCCGTTCTTGACCAGCGACGAAGCGCACGCCCACCAGATGCTGGCGAGCCCGATGATGGCCGATTTCAACGCCAAGCTCGCGGCCAAGGGCATCTCCTCGCTCGCCTATTGGGACAACGGCGCCACGGTATGGACCGCCAACCGTCCGCTGATCTGGCCGGAGGATTTCCGCGGCCTGAAGGTGCGCATCCAGGGCGGCAAGGTGTACGACGCGACCGCGCGGGCCTTGGGCGCGATTCCGCAAATCCTGCCGTTCTCCGCAGTCTACCAGGCGCTGCAGACCGGCGTCGTCGATGGCGAGGACAATGTGCCGTCGAACATTCTGACGCAGAAATTCTACGAGGTGCAGAAGCACCTCACGGAGTCCTTCCACGGCCACATCACTTATGCGCTCATCACCAATAAGACTTTCTGGGCCTCGCTGCCGCAAGACGTGCGCGACGAGCTCGATCGCGCGGTGAAGGAGTCGACCGATTTCTTCAACGTCACGGCGGCCAAAGACAACGCCGACGCGCTGGAGAAGATAAAAGCCTCCGGCAAGACCGAGGTTCACATCCAGACCGAAGCCGAGCGGAAAGCCTGGATCGCCAAATTGATGCCGGTCCACGCCGAGATGCAGAACCGCTTCGGCAAGGAGTTCATCGAAAAAGTCTACAAGGCCTCGGGCTTCACGCCGCCGCAGTCCTGAGCCGCTTGCGTCCTTCCGCGAGCGAGGGGAGGGGACAGCTTGCGGGGGCTGCTGATGTTCGGGCGTATCCTCGATCGGCTCGAAGAGGGGATTATCGTCTTCCTCATCGGGGCGGCGACGATCATCACCTTCGCCGCCGTGGTACATCGTTATGGCGCCAGCAACTCGGCCGCGTTGGCGCGATGGGCGGGCGAACACGGCCTCGTCCTCGTCCAGCACGCGGCGGATCGTGTCTACACTTTCCTCGCCACGATCAATCTCTCCTGGGCGCAGGAACTCGCCACCTATATGTTCGTCTGGATGGCGAAGTTCGGCGCCGCGCTCGGCGTGCGCACCGGCATCCATGTCGGCGTTGATATTCTTCTCAAGCAGCTGACGCCGGCCACACGCAGGCCCGTCATCGTGTTCGCGCTCCTGTGCGGCGCGCTGTTTACCGGCGTCATCGGCACGCTCGGCGGCATCTATGTGCACGAGCTCGATCCGGACGAAGTCTCGCCCGAGCTCGAATGGCCGAGCTGGATCATTTATCTGTGCATCCCGCTCGGCTCCTATCTCATGTGTTTCCGTTTCCTGCAGGTGATGTGGCGTTTCCTGCGGACCGGGACCGTGCCGCACCAGGGGCACGGCATCGACTATGAAGCGCCGCTGCAAGTACCGCCGCTACAGGTGCCGCAGCAGGCGGCGTCGCCGCTCGGCGGGACGGCGCGGTGAGCGTTCTCTCCGATACGCCGAAATCGGCCGCGTCGCGGTCGCTCGGCGCCGCCGTCACCGCCGCGCTGATCATTGTCGTTCCCCTCGCGCTTGCCGGCATTTGCTTCGCCGCGCGGCTTCACGTCATCGATCTGTCGCACACCGTGCGCGCGGAGCTGTTGTTCGTTCTTTTGCTGGCGCTGATGGCGACCGGCATGCCGATCTCGATCGCGCTCGGGCTTTCGGTGCTCACTTATTTGTTCATTCTCTCCGACGTCGATCCGAAGATGGTGGGCTTGAAGCTGTTCACCAGCATCGACCGCTTCGAGATCATGGCGATCCCGTTCTTCATCCTGGCGGGCAACTTTCTCACCACGGGCGGCGTTGCGCGGCGCATGATCGACTTCGCCACGTCGCTGATCGGGCACTGGTACGGCGGTCTCGGCCTCGCCGGCGTCGTCGCCTGCGCGCTGTTTGCGGCGATCTCGGGCTCTTCGGTCGCGACCGTCGTCGGCATCGGCTCGATCATGTTGCCGGCGCTGTTGCAGAAGGGCTATCCGCCCCGCTTCGGCGCCGGCGTGATCGCGACCTCCGGCGCGCTCGGCATTCTTTTGCCGCCATCGATCAATCTCGTCATCTTCGCGGTCGCGACCGCCGGCATGCAGCCGCGCGGGCCGAACGGCGCGGTGGTCGATTCCGCTTCGGTCGGGCAACTTTTCATCGCCGCTCTCGTGCCCGGGCTTATTCTCGCGGTGATGCTGGGGGCAACGACGTTTTATCGCGCCTGGCGCAATGACTATCCGCGTATGGCGCGGGCGAGTTGGAGGGAATGCTGGAGCGCCTTCCGCGAGAGCTTTTGGGGCCTGTTTCTGATCGTGCTCGTGCTCGGTGGCATTTATTCCGGCCTGTTCACGCCGACCGAGGCCGCGGCCGTCGCCGCAGTCTATGCCTTCGTCATCGCGGTGTTCGTCTACAAGGGGCTGACCTTTGCCGAAGTGCCAATGGTGCTGCTCAAGGCCGCGTCGATGAGCGCGATGATCCTCTACATCATCACCAACGCCGCGGTGTTCTCCTGGCTGCTCACGTCGGAGCAGATTCCGCAATCGATGGCGGAGTGGATGACCGCGCAGGGTTTCGGCATCGTCGCGTTTCTCCTCGTGACCAACATCGTGCTCCTGGCGGCCGGCAATTTCATGGATCCGGCCGCGATCGTCCTCATCATGGCGCCGATCTTGTTCCCGATGGCGGCGGCCTTGGGCGTGCACCCGGTGCACCTCGGCATCCTGATGGCGGTCAACATGGAAGTCGGCCTGTGCCATCCGCCCGTCGGCCTCAACCTCTATGTCGCCTCCGGCATCACCAAGATGGGCATCACCGAACTCACCGTCGCGGTGCTGCCCTGGCTCGCGACGATGCTGGTCTTCTTGGCGATGGTGACCTACATCCCGGCGCTATCGCTGTGGCTGCCGCGGTTGTTGGGGATGCTCTGAACTCGTCATTGCGAGCCAACGGGTCCGGCCCGAAGTGGCCGGCCCGATGACAGGCTCCGCGAAGCAATCCAGCTTCCGTGCCGCCGACTCTGGATTGCTTCGTCGCTTTGCTCCTCGCAATGACGAAGAGTCCGCTACGGCTGCTTGCTATCCATCAGCACGAAAATGATGCGGCACGGCTCGGTGCCGTGATTGAGCCACGCGTGGTTGGTCGCCTGCTGGATGACGACGTCGCCGGCCTTGAGGTGGACGGTCTTGTCGTCGAGCATCATGTCGATCTCGCCGGACATGATGATGGCGTAGTCGAGCGTGCGGGTGCGGTGCATCAGCGGATGGCTGACGGGTACGCCGCGCGCCGGCGCCTTGTCGCCGACCACCTTCATCATGAAGTTCGGATCCATTTTCGCCACCGCGGCATCGTTGAGCGGCGGAAACTCGACCTCGAGAAGCTTGGTGCCGTTGTCCGGCGGGGTGAGGCCGATCTTGCGCAGGGCGTTGTCCTCGGCGAACGAGAATCGGGGCGGGGCGGAATCAGTGATCCACAGAACGGCCGACGGCAGGCCGGAGGCGCCGGAGCGCAGCGGCAGCACGCTATCGAATTCGGCCGTCGACCTGTTGTCGGCATCGAGGCCGGTGACGACGCGATGGATTTCGCTCGCGTGGCTTGCCGTTGCAAGCGATGCAAGGGCGACGATGGCGCATAGGACTGGGCGCAGCATGGCTCTCCTCCCGTGTTGACGTAGATCGCTCTTATGGTGTTGCGGCGGCCGAATGCCGGCATACGCCGCATGGACGATCATGGCGGTCGGCAGCGTGACAAGTTTCCGTACTGCCGACAAGGGCGCGTGCGATCGCAGGCAGCGTCCGGCCGTGCGGCAATGTCACAGCCCGAGATACGACTCCGCCACCGCCTTGTCCTGCGCCAGCGCCTCGGCGCTGCCCTGACCGACGATGCGGCCGAGCGCGAGCAGATAAGCGCGGTCGGCCATCTTGAGCGCGCGCCGCGCGTTCTGCTCCACCATCAGGATCGCGGTCTTGCTCTCCCGGGCGATACGTTCGAGCGCGGTGAACAGTTCGGAAGCGATGACGGGAGCGAGCCCGAGCGAGGGCTCGTCGAGCAGCAACAAGCTCGGCTGCGCCATCAGCGCGCGGCCGATCGCCACCATCTGCTGCTCGCCGCCGCTCATGGTGCGCACCGCCTGCCGGCGCCGCTCGTCGAGGCGCGGGAACAGGTCGAACACGTAGGCCATGCGCGCGGGCGCCGCCGCGCGCGCCGCCGGCGTGTAGGCGCCGAGCAACAGATTCTCGACGACCGACATCGGGCCGAACAAATGCCGGTTTTCCGTCACCGTGGCGACGCCATGCTCGACGATGCGGTGCGGCGAAAGCCCGGTCAGATCGTCGCCGCGGTAGCGGATCGAGCCGGCCGACGGCTTGATCAGCCCGGCGACGGCGTTGAGGAGCGTGGTCTTGCCGGCGCCGTTGGCGCCCAGGATCGCCACCACCTGGCCGTCGCCGACGCGGATGGTGACGCGGTCGAGCGCGCGATGGCGGCCGTAGGAATGGTCGAGGCCGTCGATCTCAAGCATCTTCGTCACCGAGATAGGCGCGGATCACCTCAGGCTCACGCAGCACGTCGTCGGGGCGGCCTTCGGCGATCTTGGCGCCGGCGTTCATGACGACGACGCGGTGGCACAGCGCGCGCACGGCGGTCATCACGTGCTCGACCAGAATGACGGCCATGCCCTGGGCCGCGAGCGACCAGACGACCGACATGCCGCCTTCGAGCTCGCCCGGGGAGAGCCCCGACAGCCATTCGTCGAGCAGAATGACGCGCGGCCGGGTCGCCAGCGCCCGCGCCAGCTCGACGCGCTTCTGCTCGATATAGGTGAGCTGGTCGAAGCGGCGGTCCGCTTTGGTGAGGAGGTTCAATTCGCCGAGCAGGCCGGCGGCTTCGTAGCCGGCGTCCTTGAAGCGCGGATGCTCGCCGGCGCCGTAAAGGACGCCGGCCATCACGGTGCCGATGGCCGGCATGTTGGCGGGTGCCCGCACCAGCTGGAAGGTGCGGTTGATGCGCTTGCGCACGCGCAGATGATTGGAGAGCCGCGTCACGTCCTCGCCGGCCATGCGGATGACGCCGGCGTCGGGCCGGATGGTGCCGGCGATGAGGTTCAAGAGCGTGGTCTTGCCGGAACCGTTGGGACCGATCAGCCCCAACACTTCGCCGGGCGAGACCGCAAGCGACATGCCGTTGACGGCAACGAGGCCGCCGAATGCTTTGGTCAAACCATCGACTTGAAGGAGGGCGGCCATGGCGTCAGCGCTTTTCCGGCACGCGCGGCACGATTTTGGCCCAGCGATCCTCGATGGCGCCGGCGATCCCGCGCGGCAGCACGATCGGGCGCGACAGCCAGGCCCAGGCATCGATGAGCGGGCCGGTCAATCCGCGCTCGAGTTCGAGCGGCTGCCGCAGCGCGTCCCAGCCGTCTTCAAGAAGCCCGGTCACGCCGTCCGGCAGGAAGTAGATGATGACCATGAAGACAAGGCCGAGCAGAATCGAGTACCAGAACGGAAATTCGGTCTGCAAAAGTTCGGACAGGATGATCAGGGGCACGACGCCGAGCACCGGCCCCCACAACTTCTGCAGCCCGCCGAGCAGCGCCATGATGACGACCACGAACGAGACCAGCGGGTTGAAGGCGAAATTCGGGTTGATGAAGCCGAAGCGCGGCGCCATCAGCGCGCCGGCCAACGACATGAATGCGGCCGACACGATGAAGATCAGCACTTTGGCGAACGGCACGTTGATGCCGACTTGGCGCGCCACCGTTTCATCCTCGCCGATCACCAACAGGGCGAGGCCGAGCCGGGTGCGCCGCAACTGCCAGCCGACCAGGAACACGATGACGGCGAGCGCGAGCAGATGCTCGTAGATCATGGTGGTGTCGAAGGCGACGAAGACGTAGCGGCCCATGGTGTGGGTCTGGTTGATCTCCCACCACACCATCAATTCGCGGATCATCTCCGAGAGGCCGAAGCTGAAAATCACGAAGAACATGCCCGAGATGCGCAAGGTGAGCACGCCGACGACCAGGGCCAGCACGGCGCCGGCGCCGATCGCCGCCGCGAACGTGGCGTAGAGCGGCAGCGTCTTGACCGTCATCGCCACCGTGTACATGCCGACGCCGAAAAACGCCGAGGTGGCGAGCGAGACGAGCCGCGTCGTGCCGGAAAACAGCGCCCAGGCGATGGTCAGCACGATGTAGCAGATGACGTTGATCATCAGCGCCAGGCTGTAGTCCGACAACAGCCAGGGCATCGCCGCGAGCACGACGACCAGCACGGCGAGCGCCGCGACGGCGATCGCGGCGCGGATGCGGCGGACGCGGATTTGCTCGGGCGTCTCGCTCGGCTGGCTCATGGTCAGGGCGTTCCGAACAGGCCGCGCGGCCTGACCACGAGCACGACCAGGAACAGCGCATAGGCGACCGCCAGCGTCAGGCCTGAATCGACGAAATAGGAGCACAGCGCTTCGGCGACGCCGAGCAGCACGCCGGCGATCAGGCTGCCGCCCATATTGCCGACGCCGCCCATGATCACCACCACCAGCGCTTTCATGGTGAATTCGATGCCGATCGAGGGATTGAAGGTGAGAAAGGTGCTCACCAGCGTTCCGGCCGCGGCGACGAGGGCGCCGCCGCCGGCAAATGCGAGTGCGGAAAGCCCGCGCACGTCGATGCCGACGAGCTGCGCGCCGACCGGATCGATGGCGAGCGCGCGTAGCGCGGCACCGAACCGGGTGCGGTTGAGAAGGAGCCAGATGATGCCGCCGAACAGACACGCCATGGCAAAGGCGAGCACGCGGTTGGCGGCGAAGGTGAAGCCGAAAATATGCACCGGCTCGCCGAGATAGTCGTAGAAGCGGTTGTTGGCGCTGAAGGCGAGCGTCGCGGCGCCGCGCAGCACGAACAACAGGCCGAAAGTGGCGAGGATAGTTTCGCCCTCGAGCTGCTCGCGGGTGCGGGCGCGGCGGACGAGCGGCAGCATCAGCACGCGATAAATGAGCCAATTCGCGGCGAAGGTCACGGGCACCGACAGCAGCATGCCCACGATCGGGTTGATGCGAAACAGCGTGAACATCCAGAACGCCGCAAAGGCGGCGCCCATCAGGAACTCGCCATAGGCGAGGTTCACGATGCGCGCCATGCCGTATTGCAGGTTGAACCCGATGGCGACGAGCGCATAGAGCCCGCCCAGGATCACGCCGCCCAGGATGACTTCGATGACCGACATATCAAATGAAGTAGCTCAAATGAGCCGGTCCGGACAAGCCGGACCGGCAATTCACGCCTGCGATGGCGTCGTGACGACGGTTACCACGCCGGCTTGGGGAAGATGACCGGTTGCGCGCCGGGCATGCTCGCCGGCGACACGCCGACGAACTGACCGTTCTGCCACTGGCCGACGCCCCACTGGTGTTCGCGAATGTGGGTCTTGAGATCGACCGGACCGACGATGGTATTCCACGGTCCGCCGTTGGCGATGGTGTCGGTGACCTTCTTGCGGTCGAGCGTGCCGGCCTTTTCGATCGCCTGCTGGAGGATCTGCAGGCTGGCATAGGTGACCGGGCTTGCCCAGCCGTCCGGCGCGTGGCCGGTGACGGCGACCTGCCGCTTGTAATAGTCCTGGGCGCCGGGGAGGCTCGGGTCCCAGCCGCCGATGCCGAGAACGCCGTTGACCTTGTCCTTGAAGGCGCCGCCGTATTCGGCGAAGGCGGTGCCGACGGCGGTGTAGAAGACCTTGGGATTGTAGCCCTGGGTGATCGAGGTGCTCGTCAGCATGAAGGTGTCGGGCGGATAGCTGCCGGCGATGAAGGTATCGGCACCGGAGGCCTTGGCTTCCTTGATCTCGTTGGTGAGGTCGGCGGCGCCGAGCGGGTAGCTCTTCTGTAGCACGATATCGTAGCCGTTCGCCTTCAATCCGGCGCCGAAGCCGGCGGCGAATTCCGCGCCGAACTGGTCGCCGACGCTGAGCAGCACGACTTTGTTGTTGAGCTTGCCTTCGGCCTTGTATTTGTTGAGCACCTCGATCAATGCGCCGCCGAAATGCGGCGGTTGATTGAGGAAGAAGAACAAAGTCGGAAATTGCTTGACCAGCGCTTCTTCGTCATTGGAGTTGGCGGTCACCGCGAGTTCCGGATAGCCGTATTTGGCGAAGATCGGCGCCACGGCGAGATTGAACCCGGTGCTCCAGGGCGGCAGCACGAAATCCACCTTGTCCTGGCTCATCAGCTTTTCTTCGAGCCGCAACAGGGTCTCGGCGTTGCTGGTGTCGTCGTATTTCGCCACCACTTCGACCGGAATCTTCTTGCCGTATTCCTTGACGAAAATGCCGCCGGCGTCGTTCACGTCCTTCACCCACAGATCGTATCCGGGGAGTGTCGTGACCGCGGCGCCTTGGGCATTCACGCCCGACAGCGAAATGGCGTAGCCGATGCGGATGCTGTTGGGCGCGTCGGCGGCGCTCGCCGACCACGCCGCCATGGTCCCGAGCGCGGCGATGACCGCGGCCGAAACGGTTTGGCGCAATTGCACTTGCATGTTTTCCCTCTCCTCTGGCGACGGGCCTTCGGTGCCATCGCGTGTCGTAACTTTCCACTCTCCGGCCGAAGTTTGCCCCGGAGAGCGCTCGTCTTTCGGATCGTCCGGCGGCGGCGAGCTTGCCACCGAAGTTCGTCCCCTCCTTACCCTCCCCACAGGTGGGCCAGGATAGAGAAGGGCAACCGCTTAGAACGGATAAGGGTTGGGCTTGGATTTGATCGTCATCCATTGCCATTGGGTGAACTCTTCCCAATTGGCGGGGCCGCCGATCCGGGTGCCGTTGCCGGAGGCGCCGGTGCCGCCGAACGGCACGTGCGGTTCGTCGGCGACGGTCTGGTCGTTGATGTGCAGGAGCCCGGTGTTGAGCCGGTTGCCGAGCGCGATGGCGCGGCCGACATCGGCCGAGAACACGCCGGCGGAAAGGCCGTATTCGTTGTTGTTGGCGAGCGCCACCGCCTCGTCGTCCGCGCCGAATGCGGTGATGGACGCGACCGGTCCGAACACCTCCTCCTCGAACGCGCGCATGCCGGGCTTGACGCCGGTCAGCACGGTCGGCCGGTAGAACGGCCCGTCGAAGGTGCCGCCGGCCGCGAGCGTCGCGCCCGCCGCCACGCTGTCCTTGACGATGCCGTGAATGCGCTCGACCTGCGCGCGGGTGATGACCGGCCCGAGCGCGACCTGGCCGAGCGGATCGCCGACCGGCAGGTGTTTTGCTTTGGCGACCAGCTTCTCGGTCAGCGGCGCGACGATCTTGTCCTGCGCCAGCACGCGGCCGGTGGTCATGCAGATCTGGCCCTGATGGAACCAGGCGCCGAACGCGATCGCGGACGCGGCGGCGTCGAGATCGGCATCCTCGAGCACGACCACGGCGTTCTTGCCGCCGAGCTCGAGCTGCACTTTCTTGAGGTGCTTGCCGGCGAGTTCGCCGATGCGGCGGCCGACATGGCTCGATCCGGTGAACGCCACCATGGCGATATCGGGATCGGTGCACAGGGCTTCGCCGGCTTCGGCGCCGCCCGGCAGCACCTGCAGCACGCCCTTCGGCAGCCCGGCGTCCTCGAAGATGCGGGCGATGATGAAGCCGCCAGTCAGCGCCGTGCGCGGATCGGGCTTGAGCACCACGGCATTGCCGGTCGCGAGCGCCGGCGCGACCGCGCGGCACGACAGGATCAGCGGGAAGTTGAACGGCGAGATGATGCCGATGACGCCGCGCGGCAGGCGGCGGGCGAGGCTGATGCGGCCGGGATCGGACGGCAGCACTAGGCCTTGCGGCTCGGTGCACATGGCGGCGGAGCGATAGAGGATTTCCGTCACCATGTGGATTTCGAATCCGGCCTTGGCGGGGATGCCGCCGGTCTCCCGCGCGATCCACGGGATCAATTCGTCCTGATTGTCCTCGAGCGCGCGCGCGGCCTTGCGCAGGATGGCGGCGCGTTGCTCGTAGGGGGTCGCCGCCCAACCGGGTTGCGCGGCGCGCGCCTCGGCGGCCGCCTTGCGCACGTCCGCCGCGGTGGCGTTGCCCACCGTGGTCAGGGTCGCGCCGGTCGCGGGCTCGAGCACGTCCAACGAGCCGCCGGCGGCGCCGCGCCATTCGGCGCCGAACACCCGTCCGCGCCAAACTTGTTCGATCATGAATTTCGGGGCTGGTGCGTTCATCCCTGGTTTCCTTTGCCTAGTTTCGTTTGTTTTTCACGCAATCTAAAAGGTATTTTATTGTTGGCGTCTTCTATAACGCGCCACAATCGTAATATCCAGTCCAATATAAGAGCGGCGTCGCCGCTGTCGCGCGCGGCGGCGCGGAAATTTCATTCCGGGAATTCGCGTTCATCCAATCGGAATTGCCACGCAAATGTTCGCAAAGCGAACAACGCTCCTCTGGTCACCGACCACATCGCGATATTGCACCGTTTGCCGCGCGGCGCCGTGTGTGATGATTTCCACGATCAAATGAGGTTAATCGGCGAAGTCGGCGGGCTGCAGCGCGATCGGCGTGCCGTGCGGGGTGCGGACGCAGGCGCGGCGCCAGGCTTCGCGCGTGCGCGCCAGCGTGGGCGGGTCGGCGAGCCCTTTGGCGGCGATCAGGCGCTCCAGCGCGGCAAGCCAATGCTGATAATAGGTTTCGCCGGTGTCGGGATCGCCGGCGGCCCGCGCCTTGCTGATTTCCTCGCCGAGCGTCGCCGCCCATTCGCTCCAGGAAAATACGCCGCGCTGCTGGAGCGTCAGTGCGAGCGCGAACGCTTGCGCTTCCCACGGCTCGCGGAATACCCGCTCGCCGTCGTGGTTTGTTTCGAGCGAGCCAAATCTTCCTATCGAGCCAAGCAAAGACGCATCGGTATTCATGCCGGCTCCAGATACGGCTCGAACGCTTCGATCGACACTTTGAGGGTCGGATCGGTGTTCTCGCCCCACAGCTCGCGGCCGTCGAACAGCACCGTGTAAAGCCATTGCGGATTCTCGCCGGCCCCGATCGCGGACGTGTCGGGGAAGACGTGGCAGCCGCGCACCGCCTCGATCACACCGACACGGCCGCGCGCGTAGCGCGGCAGGCGGGTGTGGGTCGGCGGATGGATGTTTTTGGTCCGCACGCGCTCGCCGACTTTGAAGCGCGCGGGCGCGCTCGCGGGTCGGCTGTAGGAGCCGCGATTGAGCGTACGCGAAACATCGGCGATGCCGAACGTGCGCGGCGGTGGTTCGCCGCGGCGTAGCGCGTGACCGGCGGCGATCTCGTCGGCGCCGGCAAGCCCGCGCGCGATCACCATGTTCTGTAGCCGCAGCGCCCATTTGCCGTAGTAGGAGCGCGCGAGATAGACCGCCGGCGGCAATTCCTCGATGCCCGCGCGCCCCGCATCGATGCTCCAGGCGCCGATCGCGCCCATGGCGCGGTTGAGCGCGAGGCAGCGTCCCTCCCACTTGGCATGAAAGACTGGCTCGTTGGCCTCCGGCTCGACTCTGCCGAAGCCGTGCATGCCGCCCATGTCGTGAATGCCGTCCATCACGCGATATCCTTCGGATGCTTCGGCAAGGGATTCTTGGGCAAGCCGGTGCCGATCATGCAGTCGCGCGTCACCAAAGCGGCGAGTTGTTCCTCGCTCCAGCCTTCGGTCCCCGCCGGCCGCATCGGCAGCACGATGAAGCGGGTTTCGGCGGTCGAATCCCACACCCGGATTTCGCTGTCGGGAGGCAACGTGACGCCGAAATCCGCCAGCACGCCGCGCGGATCGTTCACCGCGCGCGAGCGGTAGGGCGAAGATTTGTACCACACCGGCGGCAGGCCGAGCACGTCCCACGGATAGCAGGAGCACAGCGTGCAGACGATCATGTTGTGGAGTTTCGGCGTATTCTCGACCGCGATCAGGTGATCGCCGACGCGATCGACGACGCCGAAGGCGCGGATCGCCTTGCTCGCATCCTCGATCAGCGCGCGCTTGAAAGCCGGGTCGGTCCAGGCCTTGGCGACCAGGCGGGCGCCGATGTGCGGGCCGATCCTGGTCTCGTAGGCCTCGATCATCCCGTCGAGCGCCGCGGGATCGATATAGCCTTTCTCGGCCAGCACGGTCTCGATCGCGCGCACGCGCAATTGCATCTCGGAAAGCTCGGAGCCGTGCGGGGGATGATCGTCGTGATGATCATCGTGATCATGATCGTGCGTCATCGCAACCCAACTCCTTTCCGGCGGGCCGGCGGGGGTACTATAGTTGTCAGACATTATAGTGCGGCGCGCGATCCTGTCACACGGCGCCGAACCATCCGGTCCTGACCATGCCGCCATCGCTTCTGTCCATCGCCAACGGCATCGACCGCATCAATGCGGCCGTGGGCGGGGCGGCGGCGTGGTGTTGCATTTTCATCGTGCTCGCCGAATTCGCCGTGGTGGTGATGCGCTATGCGTTCGGCGTCGGCTGGATCGGCCTCCAGGAATCCGTCCTTTACGCCCACGCGGCGTTGTTCATGCTGGCGGCCGCCTGGACGCTGCAAGTCGGCGGCCACGTCCGCGTCGATGTCTTTTACGCCCAGGCGAAGCCGCGCGCGCGGGCGCTGATCGATCTGTGCGGCGCGGTCGCCTTTCTCATTCCGTTCGCCGTCGTGCTGGCACTGGTGTCGGTTCCCTATGCCGCGCGCTCGTGGGCGCTTATGGAAAGCTCGCGCGAGGCGAGCGGGCTGCCGATCGTTTATCTGCTCAAGAGCCTCATTCCGCTCTTCGCCGTTCTCCTCGGCCTGCAAGGGCTTGCGCAGGCGATCCGCGCCGCGGGCGTCTTGTTCGGGCCCCCCACCCTACCCTCCCCGCAGGCGGGGGAGGGTAGGGTGGGGGCGCGATAAGTGGTGGGGTGCGATAAGTCATGGCGCCAACGCTCGCCGTGACCATGGTGGCCGCCGTCTGCGTGCTGCTCTTGATCGGTTACCCGGTCGCCCTCACGCTCGCCGGCGTCTCGCTTCTGTTCGCCGCCGCCGGCGCGGCCGCTGGAGCGATGGATCTGGCGCTGCTCGGCGCGCTGCCGCAGCGCATTTTCGGCATCATGAACAACGAGGTGTTGCTGGCGATCCCGCTCTTCATCTTCATGGGGGTGATGCTGGAGCGCTCGCGCATCGCCGAAGAGCTGTTGGAGACGATGGGCGGCCTGTTCGGCCGCCTGCCGGGCGGGCTCGGCATCGCCGTCATCATCGTCGGCGTCCTCATCGCGGCGGCCAAGGGCATCGTCGGCGCGACCACGGTGACGATGGGGCTGATCGTGCTGCCGACCATGCTGCGCCACGGCTACAACAAGGCGCTGGCGGCGGGCACGGTCGCGGCGACCTCGACGCTGGCGCAGATTTTTCCGCCGGCGACCGTGCTGATCCTGCTCGGCGATCAGCTCAGCGACTCCTACGCGGCGGCGCAAATGGCGCAGGGCAATTTCGCGCCGCAAACCATCGCCGTCGCCGACCTGTTCGCCGGCGCCATCGTGCCGGGGCTCGTGCTCGTCCTCGCCTATATGCTTTATCTGATCGGCGTCGCGATTGTTTTTCCGAAATCCTCGCCGGCGGTCACGCTGGTTCCGACGGCGCCGGGCGGCGTCGCTTTCCTGCGCCAGCTGATCGCGGTTCTCCTCGCGCCGATCGCGCTCATTCTGGCCGTGCTCGGCTCGATCCTCGGCGGCGTCGCGACCCCGACCGAGGCGGCGTCGGTCGGCGCCGTCGGCGCCACACTGCTCGCGGCGCGACCCCCACCCTACCCTTCCCCGCGAGCGGGGGAGGGTAGGGTGGGGGTGGCCGGCGTCCTCGTCCCGGTCATGACGCGCACGACGGAGATCACCAGCATGATCTTTCTCATTCTCATCGGCGCGACGCTGTTCAGTCTCGTGTTTCGCGGCCTCGGCGGCGCCGAGCTGGTGGAAGGCGCGCTCACAGATCTGCCCGGCGGCGTCGCCGGCGCGACGCTCGCGGTCATGCTGGCGGTGTTCCTGCTCGGCTTCGTGATGGACGCCTTCGAGATAATCTTCGTGGTGGTGCCGATCGTGGCGCCGGTGCTCCTGAAAATGCCGGGCGTCGATCCGGTGTGGCTCGGCATCATGTTGGCGGTGAATTTGCAGACCTCGTACATGCACCCGCCGCTCGGACCGACGCTGTTCTATCTGCGCGCGGTCGCGCCGCCCGAGGTGACGACGCGGGATATCTATCTCGGCATCATTCCCTACGTGCTGATCGAGCTCGTTATGCTCATCGCGCTGTGGTTCCTGCCGGGGCTTGCGACCTGGCTGCCGCATAAGCTTTATGGTTCGTGATTGTCCCGCATCGGATACAAGGCATAAGTCTCGGGGCATTAGTTAGTTTGGGGGAGAGCGCATGACGGCGGCACAAATGTTCGATCTCACGGGCCGGGTAGCGCTGGTGACCGGCGCTTCGAGCGGGCTTGGCGTGCGGTTTGCGCAATGCCTCGCCGACAACGGCGCGGCGGTGGCGCTAGTGGCGCGGCGCGCCGATCGCCTTGCCGAGGTGAAAGCGCGGATCGAAAGTCGCGGCGGTCGCGCCGTCATCGTCGAGGCCGACGTTCGTGATCGCGCGGCGATGCAGCGCGCGTTCGATGCCGCCGAAGCGGCGTTCGGCACCGTGACGATCCTCCTCAACAATGCCGGCATCGCGCATTCCGGCCGCGCCGTCGACATGGCCGAGGAGGAGTGGCGCCGCGTGCTCGCCACCAATCTCGACGCCGTGTTTTATTGGGCGCAGGAAGCCGCGCGCCGCATGCTGCTTGCCAACAAACGCGGCGCCATCGTCAACATCGCCTCGGTGCTCGGGCTCGGCGTCGCCAAGGGCGTCGTCGCCTATGCCACCGCCAAGGCCGGCGTGATCCAGCTCACCAAGGCGCTCGCGCTCGAACTCGCCTTCAAGGGCATCCGCGTCAACGCCATCGCGCCGGGCTGGTTCGTCACCGAGATCAACGACGAATTTCTCTCCGGCGAGCGGGGCGAGGCGATGAAGCGCGACATCCCGATGGGCCGGTTCGGCGAGGAGCACGACCTCGACGGGCCATTGCTGCTGCTGGTCTCCGAGGCCGGCCGCTACATGACCGGCACGACCATCGTCGTCGACGGCGGCCAGGTGGTGGCGCTCAAGGGGTAACAGCGGGCGCGACGCCGGGGCAAATTCGCGCTCAGGCGGCGGCGATTTTGCCGCGCGGTTCCTCGGCGAGGATTTTCGTCAATTCGTGCACCGGGACCGGCGGGCTGTAGAAAAAGCCCTGCACGTCGGTGCAGCCGAGCTTGCGCACGAGATCGAGCTGCTCGCGGGTCTCGACGCCTTCGGCCGTCGTCGTCATGCGCAGGCTGTCGGCCAATCCCGCCACCGCCTCGACGATGGCGCCGGCGTCGGAGCTTTCGCCGAGGCCCTTGATGAAGCAGCGGTCGATCTTGATCTTGTCGAACGGGAAGCTGCGCAGATAGCTCAACGACGAGTAGCCGGTGCCGAAATCGTCCATCGAGATGCGGATGCCGAGCGAACGCAGCTGATGCAGCACCTTGAGCGTCACCTCGCTGTTCTGCATCAACACGGCTTCGGTGATTTCGAGCTCCAGCCGATCCGGCGGCAATTGCGAGGCGGCGAGCGCGCCGAGCACGGCCGGCAGCAGGCCCTTGTTGACGAGCTGCGTCGGCGACAGATTGACGGAGACGCTGACTTGGGCGGGCCAGCGCGCCGCGTCCGCGCAGGCGCGTCGGATCACCCACTCGCCGAGCGCGACGATGAGCCCGATATCCTCGGCGACCGGAATGAATTCGGCCGGCGACACCATGCCGCGCGTCGGATGGTGCCAACGCAGCAGCGCTTCGCAGCAGCGCACCTCGCCGGTGTCGAGATTGAGCATGGGCTGATAATAAAGTTCGAACTCGCCCTTATCGAACGCGCGGCGCAAAGCGAGCTCGACCGTGCGCCGCTCCTTCATGCGGGCGTCCATGTCTGCTTCGAAGAATTTATAGACGCCGCGGCCGTCCGCCTTGGCGCCGTAGAGCGCCATGTCGGCGTTCTTGATGAGTTCGGTGGCGTCGGTGCCGTCCGCCGGCGCGAGCGCGATGCCGATGCTCGCGTCGATCACCGCCAAATGGCCGTGCAGATCGTACGGCGCCCTGATCGCTTCGGCGATGCGCACCGCCAGCCGCTCCGCGTCGGTCGCGTCGCCGACCTCGGTCTGGATGATGCAGAATTCGTCGCCGCCGACGCGGCAGATCGTGTCGGTCTCCGCGACGCAGCCGCGCAGCCGCCCCGCCACCGCCCGCAACAGCTCGTCGCCGACGGGGTGGCCGAGCGAATCGTTGACGTTCTTGAACTGATCGAGATCGACATAGAGCACCGCGAGCCGCTGCCCGCGCTCGACGTGAAGCAGCGCCTCGCTCAGCCGCTCGCGCAGCAGGACGCGGTTGGGTAGATCGGTGAGCGCGTCGTGACGCGCCATGTGCACGATCTTCATTTCGGCGCGCCGCCGCTCGGTGACATCCTCGTGCGTCGCCACCCAGCCGCCGTCGGCCATCGGCTGACTGACGATGGCGATGGTGCGGCCGTCGTCCAGCTCGACGAATTCCGTGGTCGTCTGTCCGGCTTTGATCGTTGCGCACAGACGGCCGACAAAGTGCTCGGGATCGCCCGAGAAGGTGCCGCGCGCGGTGCGGCGTTCGAGCAGGTAGCGCAGTGTGCGGCCCGGCCGGATGTCGTCGGCTTCGAGGCCGTACATGGCGATGTAGCGTTGATTGCAGATGACGACGCAGGCGTCGGCGTCGAACATCACCAGGCCTTGCGACATGTTCGAGAGCGCGGCGTCGAAGCGGGTGTTCTGCGCGCACAATTCGCTTTCCCGCGCCCGCAGCTCCTTGGTGCGCTCGACCACGGTCCGCTCGAGGTTGCGCTGGACGGTGTCGATCTCCTCGATCATCAACGACATCGAGCGGTCGGTCCGCCGCCGGTCGCGGTCGAAATCCTCGTAGGCGGCGGTGACGAGGCCGGTGAGCTTGGCGTGATCGACCGATCCGCTCTCGTCGGTCGCTTTCGCCAGCTGTTGCGCGAGAAGTTTGTGCACGACGGTCGTCTCTCTCCGCGCCAAACCGCTTTCAGGCGACCTCTGCCAGGCTGGTGACCGTCATGGTCTGGTTGTGCAATTCGCAACGGCCGGACCGGGCGTGGGGCGAAATCTCGCCGTAGGAATAGAAGCCGAGCCGCGGCGTGGCGGCGCCAAGTTCGGTCGCGACCGCTTCGGCTTCCTCGATGGTGCGTTGGCCCATCAGCAACCGCCGGCCGATGCAGCTCACCAGGATCGAGAGATGATCACCGGGATCGCGCGCCTCGCGGCCGCTGCGGGCCTGCCGTGCCGCCTCCGCGGCGCCGGCCACCAGGCGGTCGAGATTTCCGCGCATCAATTGCGCCGTCCAGCCTTGCGGCACGTCGCCCGCGAACGTCATCGAACGCCTGTCGCGATCGATCGCCAGCACCGTGCGCACCACCGCCGAATCGGGATGCGCCAGATCGTAGACCTGGATCGGAAACAAAAGGGCGGAGCCGGGCAGTTCCTTGGATTCGTCCGGCCCGAGATAGCGCTCATAGAGATCGAGCGCCGGCTGGCCGTCGAGTTCGAACAGCACGTTGCCGACCGATTTCGTCACCTTCCGGCGTGGTCCGAACATGTCCCATCCGCCGGCGCTGCCATGACCGACCCGCACGGCCGATCCGTACAATCCGACCGCCGCAATGGTGCGCGTCCGCGGCGCGCAATCGCCGCCGACCAGCGTCTCCTGGAAGTCCGCGCCGTCGCCGGCCAGGCCTCCGGTCAAGGGGACGGCGGGGCCGATGACTTTGGTGATGCCGGCCACCAGCGCGCTGCCGTTGACGTTCAGACCATCGGACAGCACGAAGACGGCGGCGAGGTCCGCGGCGGCGAGCGCGCGTCCGATCGCCTCGCCGCATTCCTGCGATTTCTGCGGGTCGTCGACGGTTTCGCGACACAGGCGCAACGAGGTGGCGTCGAACGTGACGGCAGCGGCGACGATCTCGTCGTCGTTGACGTCGCTGTTGTTGATTTGTCCGCCGGTGCTGCAACCCAGAATATGCGCGGCCGGAAACATGTCGCGCAGCTCGTCATAGCGCGCGCCGTCGGCCAACGCCTGGCGGGTTCCAAAATAGAGCACGAGCGAGGCGGGGCCTGGCGCAAACTTGGGCGTCCAGCCTGAGCGCTCGCTCCAGGTGATTTGCTGAACGCGCATTGGCAATTGTTGCTCCGTCTGCGACAACGTTCGACGTCTGCAACTTAGGGATCGCGTCTGAACATTTGGTTATATGTTAGGTAATCGCACTGACTTGACCGTCATTCCGCGATCAGGATTGACGCCGCGCTAATGCTCGAAACCGGCTTCGAGCCTTTCCGCGATCTGAATCCGCAACGTGCAGTAGAGGAGGAGCGAGTGATGACACCGACGATCTTCATCGTGCTGGCCGGCTTGATGGGAGCGAGCGGCATCGCGCTTGCCGCGGCCGGCGCGCATGCCGCGCCCGGAGCGGGCCTCGACAGCGCCGCTTCGATGCTGCTTTTTCATGCAGCGGCCGTGGTCGGCGCGGTGGCGCTGGCGCGCCAGGGCGCTCTGATCAGGCCGCTCCTTCTCGTCGCGCTCGTCGCCTGGGTGCTGGGTGGCGTTTTGTTCTCCGGCGACATCGCGCTGCGCGCGTTTGCCGGCCATCGCCTGTTCGCGATGGCGGCGCCGTCCGGCGGCGTCATTCTCATCATCGGCTGGCTCGCGCTCGCGGCCGCGGGGCTGGGAGCGTTGTTTTAGAGCATGTCCCGCCGAAGCGCGCACCTTGTCCACGACGGGGACACGCTCCAAACAAAACAACAAGTCGTCACGCGGCGATGGCAATACGGCGCCGCTGTCGAAGCCGATCGGCCGCGTGCGGATCGTGCGTCGGCAGATAGATGGTCGGGCGTTGGGCGCACAACGCGCGGATGTTCGCAAGCGTCGCCTTGGCCACGGCTTCGTCCGGGCTCACGCCGTCGACCGTGCCGCTCAGCATCGTCCGTTCGAGATATGACGCATCGCCGGCGAGCACGATGTCTTGTTCTTCATGCCGCACGATCACCGAGATGTGGCTCGGCGTGTGGCCCGGCGTCGGCACCGCGATGACGTCGCCGGCCTGCGTGACCGGTGCGATGCGTGGGAACGGTCCGCAGCGCGATGGCTGCCAGGCCAGCGTCTGCGGCGCGAACCATTTCGGCCATCGCTTCGGCAGATAGCCGTTGATCGCGCCGCTGATGCCTGACGTGCGCGCGATCTCGCCGCCATCGGCGAGGATGCGGCTTTCCGGGAAATGCGCGAGGCCGCCGTCGTGGTCGATATGCATGTGGGTGAGCACCACGATCTTGACGTCGCGGGCGCCGATGCCCAGCGCGCGCAATTGCGGGCCGATCTCCTGCTCGGGCTCGACGTCGAAGCGAACGCCGAACTGAAAAAACGGATGCCAGCGCGGCAGCGATTTCAGCCCGGCGTTGGCGCCGGTGTCGACGACGATCACGCCCTCGGGATGCTCGATCGCAAACACATAGGTCGGCGACCAGTCGGCCCATTCGCGCGAGAGGATCGGCTGGGCCTGCCGCCACAGCCCATGGCCGCGCCCCTCGATCTGAGCTTGTTTGATCTTGACGCGGCCGGTCTCGATCGCATGAATGCGCATGGTAATTGCTCCTTGAAATGAATGTCCGGTGGAAGGCTTAGTCATAAGCTCAGTGCCGACCGATGCGGCCGAGATGCGTGTCGCCAAATCCGCTCGGATATTTGAGGCCGTAGCCGAGCCCGCGGTCGAAGCCGATATGCGCGGCCCAGATGAGCCCGCCGGCCGCCGCGATCGGCACGCCGGCGAATAGTCCCGCAAGCGCCAGCCCGAGGGCAAGGACGTAGGTGTGCGCGAGATTGTAGCCCATGGCTCCGGCCCGCGGTCCGAACAGATAAGCGAGCATCGCCAGGTCGGGCGCGAGGAAAAACAGCGCGAAGGCGGGCCAGGAAAAGCCGGCATGAGCGTAGAGCGCGACTGTCGCGGCTAACGTGGCAAAGCCTTCGAGCCGCAGCAGCACGCGCACGCCGCCTGCCACCGTTCCCGCTTGCGCGCGCGAAAGTCCGCGGGTGCGAGTGGCTTGGAATTCGATCTGCGACATTGATGCCATGGTGGGAGCCTCCGGGTGCGCCGACACGCGGCAACGACCGCGGCGACTTCCGTTGTTACCTAGCCTCCATGGGCCATGAACGGAATTGCATATTTATGTCGCCAAGATATACACTTGTGTATGACACAGAAAATGGCGCCGGACTGGGACGCGTTGCGCACCTTCGTCGCGGTCGCGCGCGACGGCAGTTTGTCGGGCGCGGCGCGCCAGCTCGGCCTGACGCAGCCGACGGTCGGGCGCCACATCGATGCGCTCGAGGCGGCGCTCGGTTCTCCGCTGTTCACGCGCTCGCGGCGCGGGCTGACGCCGACGCCGGCGGCGCTCGCTTTGACGCCCCATGCCGAGGCGATGGCGGCGGCCGCCGAGGCGTTGGCGCGCACGGCGTCAGGCGAAGCGGCGGCCGACCGCGGCACCGTGCGCGTGACCGCAAGCGACGTCATCGGCTGCGAAGTGCTGCCGCCGATCCTCGCGGCGTTCCACGCCGCGCATGCCGACATCGCGATCGAGCTCGCGCTCACCAATCGCACCGAGGATCTCGCGCGCCGCGACGCCGACATCGCCGTGCGCATGGTGCGCCCGACCCAGCGCGGCCTGGTGGCGCGGCGCATCGGCACGTCGCGCATCCGCCTTTACGCCCATCGCGACTATCTGGCGCGGTTCGGCGAGCCGCGCTCGCTCGCCGATTTGCGCGGCCACTGCGTGATCGGCTTCGACCGCGACAATCGCAGCTTTCGCGGCGCCGGCGACTTCGCCAGAAGCGCGCGGCGCGAGGATTTCGGCTTCCGTTGCGACAACGACCTCGCCCAGCTCGCCGCCTTACGCGCCGGCGTCGGCATCGGCGGCTGTCAGGACAATATCGCGCGCCGTACGGCGGACCTTGTTCCGGTTCTGCCGAACGTCATTCAATACGCGATGGAGGTCTGGCTGGTCATGCACGAGGACTTGAAGGCGACGCGCCGCGTGCGCCTTCTGTTCGACCACCTCGCGGCGGGACTGACGACCTACGTGAAAGGACGACTGCCGCTTTAGCCGTCAATGGCCTTCGTCGCCGGCGTCAAGGTCTCCACCGCGCGCGTCGTGTTGCGCGCCGGCATGAGGTCATGCCCGAGCATGCCGACCGCCATGGCGACGACGAAAACGATGACGCCGGGCGACAACGTCGCCAGATTCTCGATTGCCGGTCCCGGGCAAAGCCCGACCAGGCCCCAGCCGATCCCGAACAGCACCGATCCCACGACCAGCGGCCGGTCGATCAGCTTCTGCGTCGGCCATTGGCTTGTTGCTTCGAACAGCGGCGTGCGCCGGCGCGCCAAGGCATAACCGCCGGCGGTGACGACGAGCGCGGCTCCCATCACGATGGCGAGGCTCGGATCCCAGTTGCCGCTCGGAATGGCGAGCACGTCGAGGAAGCCCAAAACCTTGTCCGGCCGGATCATGCCGGAGATGAAGAGGCCAGAGCCGAAGATGAAGCCGCAGACGAGACTGGCGAGTGCGCGCATGATGTCAAACTCCGATGCCGTGGCGCGTCACCGCGACGACGGCGATGGCGGCGGCCATGAAGATCAAGGTGGCGACGATCGAGCGCGGCGACAGCCGCGCGATGCCGCAGACGCCGTGGCCGGACGTACAGCCATTGCTCAACCTGGTGCCGAAGCCGACCAGCAAACCGGCGACGGCGACGACGATGAGGCTCGGCGGCATGTTAGGAACGGGTATCGCGAAGCCGAGCGCAGCGGCGGCGAACGGCGCGGCGATCAGGCCGACGATGAACGTCGCGCGCCATAGGCGGTCGCCGCCTTGCGGTTCGATCAGTCCGGCGAAGATTCCGGTGATGCCGGCGATGCGGCCGTTGAGCAGCATCAAAAGCGCGGCGGACAGTCCGATCAGCGCGCCGCCGAGCGCGGCGGAGATCGGTGTGAAATTGGCCATGGAATGCACCTCGTAAGCCGATCGCGTCTGTGATGGGGCGAAAGGCCATTCGGGCCGGCAACGGCGAAAGACCATGTCATCGCTTTCGATCACGCGATACACTCAACAATAAATTGTCGCGTTTTAAGCCGCAACAAGAGGCACCCATGGACTTCACCCTGTCGCCGGAGATCGAAGAATTACGTGTGCGCACGCGCGCCTTTATCGAGGAGAACGTGCTCCCGCTCGAAGCGGACGAAGAAAATTTCTCCGAGCACGAAAATATTCCCCTCGTACGGCTCGCGCCGGTGCAGGAGCAGGCCAAAAAAATCGGATTATGGTCGCCGCAGGCGCCCAAGGAATTCGGCGGCATGGCGCTGCCGACCGTTGCCCGGGCGGTCATCTACGAGGAAGCCGCACGCTCCGTCTTCGGCCCGCTCGCGATCAACTGCTCGGCGCCCGACGACGGCAACATTCTTCTGCTCGCGCGTGTCGGCACGCCGGCGCAGAAGGAGTGGTGGCTGCGGCCCGTGGTCGAGGGCAAAGTGAAATCCTCCTTCGCCATGACCGAGCCGGCGCCGGGCGGCGGCTCCGACCCGAGCATGATCCGCACCTACGCCGAGAAGAAGAACGGCAAATGGGTGATAAGCGGCCGCAAATGGTTCATCACCGGCGCCGCCGAAGCGGCGCATTTCATCGTCATCGCGCGCACCTCGGACGATCCGCGCCGCGGCCTCACCGCGTTTCTCTATCATCGCGATCAGCCGGGCTGGCGCATCGTGCGGCGCATTCCGATCATGGGACCGGAGGAGCACGGCGGCCACTGCGAGCTGGAATTCGACGGGCTCGAAGTCGCCGACGAGAACGTGCTGCTCGGCGTCGGCGATGGCCTCAAGATCACGCAGATCAGGCTCGGCCCGGCACGGCTCACCCATTGCATGCGCTGGCTCGGCCTGTCCAAGCGCTGTGTCGAGATCGCGCAGGAGTACGTCAGCCGCCGCGAAGGTTTCGGCATCAAGCTCGCGGACCGCGAAAGCGTCCAGATCAAGCTCGGCGAGGTGGCGCAGCAGATCGAGATCGGGCGGCTTCTCACCATGCAGGCCGCCTGGAAGCTCGACCAGGGCGATCGCGCCCGCAAGGAAATATCCATGGCCAAGGTGCACGTCGCCGACACGCTGCACCAGGCGAGCGACACCGCGATCCAGCTCAACGGCGCGCGCGGCTATTCGAAAGACACCGTGCTGGAATGGATCTATCGCGCCGCCCGCGCCGCCCGTCTCGTCGACGGCGCCTCCGAGGTGCACAACATGGTGCTCGCCCGCTTCCTGCGCGAGGAGGGGCGGGATTTTTGGAGCTGGAGCGCGGGCAACAGGGTGTGAGAGCGCGCCGGTTTCACCGCGCGGTGCGTCGACGCCGCCGCGCTGCGTTTAGGACGCCATTTCGGTCAGCAGCAAGGCATCGTCGCATGGATCGATGATGCCGGCCAGCTTGACGCCGCATTCTTGGCATTCCAGGCTGTAGCTCTCGAAGCCGCAGCAGTCGAAATGCGGCTTGGCGCTGCGCAGGAAAATCAGTGGGGCGTCACACCGCGGGCAGAGATGGTCCGCGACGTCCGCCGGGCTGAGCGGGGCTTCGACGAAGTTTCGACTGGTCCGCATGCTTCAAAACCGCGTCGCGAGATTGCAGGCGGCTGATCATAAGGGACCGGGGAAAACAGTTTATTAAGATGCCGCGAATCCCACCTGCCGGCGCCTTTGGCGGGCGGTAGTGGGTAAGCGGCGCACTAATTATGTCGCAGCGGGGGAAGAGTGAGCTTCGTTTGCGGTGAATGCGGGCGGCGGCGTCGATCCGGGCCGGGCGAACAGCATGCGCCGCTCGGCATGGGTCGAACGCAAGAACGGAAAACGGCGGTGCGCGACCTCGTCGACGGTAGGGTATCGGATGGCCATCAGACTGAGTGGCCTTGCGAGCAGCAGATATGGTCGCGGCTCACAAAGCAGCTGGTAGTTGAAGGCACGGCGATAGAACGCCTGATGCTCCACTCTCACGGGCGCAAGTGCGAGGTCGGCGTGGAAGTATTCGGCCGCTAAATGGCTGAGACGGAGTGTGGCGTACGGCAGTCCGACATGAAGGCGAGAAAGGCCCTCGTCGGCGACAAAGCGGTTCGGGTCTATGATGATTTTGCCGGCGTCGATCTCAGGCTGCAGATAATCCGGAAAGGCCTGGAGCGTGGGAGATTCGGGAAATTCTCTCGAGGCCACGTGAATGCGGATCGAGCTCGCCAACTTGCCTTCTATGTACAACCCCAAGAGATAGGCGTTGGGCGTTTGATCATAGGCGTCGGAAAAGGTCGCGGACGGGTTGGCGGGGATCACCCCTTCGCGCCGATATGCGTCGTAGCGGAGCCGAAAGATTGCTTCGCGTTGCTCGGCGGTATCCGCGCGCCTGGCATCGATTCTGCCCAAAAGCTCGACAAGGGACTCGGAAAAACTGGAATTCGAACGTGCGCGGCCCGAAAAGTCCGAGCCCGTTGGCTGCGCGTGCATACTTCGCCACCTCGGTGCACCTAAGGGGAAAGTTAACAGTTCGCTAAGACGATTGCAAATTGTCGTTATGGTTAATTTGCCGCGTACGCGCGAGCGTCGGCCGTCAGGGCACGGTGCGCGGGTCTACTCGCCGGGCGCCGCCGGCTGTTCCAACAACGCACCCGCTGCGGCCGCGCTCGGTTCATCGAGTGCCACCTCGTCGAAGTCATTTGTGGCAAGCACCTCGTTCAGCACGTGGGCGGCGAGCGCCGTCAGGGTCGCCCTCTGCAGCAGCAGCGATGTCGAAAGCTTCACGCCTGTTTTCTCTTCAAGGCTCGCGGACAACTCCACCGCCATCAGCGAATCGACGCCGAGGTCGTCGAATGACCGGTCGGGGGGGATGCGGTCTGCCGGAATACCAAGCACGGCGCCGAGGCTCGCCGCGAGCTGCGCTTGCAAAACTCCGTGCCGCTCGGCGGGCGGATGATCGGCAAGCTCGCGACAGAACGCTGCCAGCCGATCGCCAGTCACCGACGACTCGACGAGCTGATTGAAGCGGGGCGTTGCGGCCAGCGCAGTGTGGCTCGCCCAGCGCTGCCAATCCATGTCTGCGAAGGTGATGGTCGCGGGGCTGCTGTCCATCAGCTGACCGAGCGCTTCCAACGCCCGTGCGGTCGTGAAGGCGCGAATGCCGAGTCTCTCGAGTTGCTCCACCAAGCCGTCGTTGCGGGCAGCGACGCCAGCATCACGCAGCACGCCCCACCCGATCGACAACGCGGGCAAGCCTTCCGCCCGCCGCCGTCGAGCCAGCCCGTCGAGGAAGGCGTTAGCCGCGCAATACGCGCCTTGACCAATGTTGCCGACGACCTGCGCCACGGAAGAGAAAAGCACAAAATGGTCCAGCGGCTCGCCCGCGGAGGCACGATGCAGGTGCCACGCCCCGACGGCCTTGGGCTGCATCACCGCTGCGAGACGTCGGGCGTCGAGCGACGGGAGCAGCGCATCATCCAGCGTCATTGCCAAGTGGAAGATACCACCCAACGGCGGCCCGTCGCGCCGGATGTCGGACAAGAGCTGTTCCACCATCCCGCGATCGCCAACGTCGAGGGCCCGCGCGTCGACACGAATTCCTTCCGCCTCGAGTTCGGCGACCAGCGCGTGGCCCTGTTCCGTCGCCGCTCCGCGTCGACCTACCAGCACCAGATGTCGCGCACCCTCGCGGGCCATCCAGCGCACGAGCGGCACGCCAAAACCACCGAACGCACCGGTCACAAGATACGTACGATCCTTGCGAAATCGGGGCGGTGGCAGACGCAACGCCGACACTTTCTGGTCGCGGAAATCGACCACGACCTTCCCGATGTGGCGGGCGCGAGACATCAGGTGGAAAGCCTCGAGGACCTGCGCGGCGGGAAACACGGTCACTGGTATGCGCCCGATGCGGCCGTCCGCAAGCAGCCGTTCCACGTCAGACATAATGCGCCTGAACATGGCGAAGCGTTCGCGCAACATTCGGTCCACGTCGATGGCCGCGAAGCTGCGGTTCTTGTCGAAATGGCGCATGGGCAGCGCAGTGTTTTCTTCGATGTCGCGCTTGCCGATCTCGATAAACCGGCCATAGGGCGCCAAAACATCCCAGCTTCGGCGCAAAGCCTCGCCTGGCAGGCTGTTCAAGATGACATCAACACCGACGCCGTCCGTGATCTCCATGATGCGGTCGGCGAAGTCGAGGTTTCGCGAATCGAAAACGTGCTCAATTCCCTGCGCCTTCAGGTACGCCCGCTTGTCGGCATCCCCGGCGGTGGCGATGATTTTGGCCCCGACCATGCGAGCAACCAAGATCGCCGCCTGCCCCACCCCGCCGGAGGCAAGATGGACTAAGACGCATTCTCCACGCTGGAGACGACCGACTTCGACGAGCCCATGATACGCGGTGACGTAGTTCATGAAGACCGGAGCCTCTGTGGGCAACCGACCCGCCGGTTGATGCCACACGTGGCTTGCCTTGACGACGAGGTACGACGCGAACGCCGGCCCCACGCTCACGACTTTGTCGCCGGGGGCGAAGCCGGTCACGCCAGGACCGACGCGGGCGACGACACCTGCCGTCTCCATGCCGAGGTTATCCCCGAAGAACGTATCTTCGAGGTAGGCCCCCGAAAGCAGATTCATTGTCTTCAGAATATCTTTGAAATTCAGCGCGGCGGCGACCGAACGGATCTCGAGTTCACCCGGACCCGGCTCGCTGCGGCCAATTTCCTGCCAAACCAGAGAATCCTGAACGCCAGGCCGAGCTTGAAGGAGCGTTACGGCCACGTCCGTGACGTCGACGATCTCGGGCTGTGGCTGCGGCACGGACCAAGGCTGCAGGCGCGGTACGAGACGACCCTCCGATCCAAGACGCACCTCGCTCTCGACGGCATCCCCCAAAAGCTCTAAGGCCAGCCATGAGGGCACGCGCTCGTCGTCCTCGCAGTCCACGATGGTCACGCTGAGACTTGGGTTTTCCGTGGCCGCAACGCGCGCAAGCCCCCAAAGCGCGGCGTGCTCCGGCCGAGGCGTCCGCCCTTCGGCCCCGCGCGTTACGATCACCAGACGAGGCCGCGTGTCGGATTCGCGCAAGATATGTTGCACGGCTTCCAGCAGCTTGGCGCTGACAGCAAGGCCGCCATCGCCGACGCTGTTGGTGGGTGCGAACCAGACAATTCCGTCCACCCCGGCCGCGGTCCCGGGAATCGCCAGCGCGGCACTGCCGATCCGGCGACATTCGTGACCGTGGTTGTCAAGCTCATCGGCGACCACCTTGGCTAGCTCGTCCTCCTCGTCTGCGACGAAGAGCCAAGCTTGCACCGAGCCGCGCTTGAGATCCGATACAGTCGCGCGCTCCCATTGGTCGACAAAAGCCGCACGCGTGAGCAGTGCTGTATCCGCTGTTGGCAGACGTTGACAGCGCGCGCCTTCGATTTCAGCGACGATCCTGCCCTCGGCGTCGCAGAAGGCGAGTGAAGCGGTGAAACTGTTCGGCGTGCGCTGGGTCAAGTCGGCCACGACCCACGGCGTGGCATCTAGGGAACCATGCAATCGGACCTCGTTCACGGATACCGGCACGAGGGCGCCGCGTCCGTTCTCCGGCGCGCCGATGACGGCGAGAGCTTGAAAGCCGGCGTCCAGGAGGACGGGGTGCAACGGATCATCAAGGGTAACGCCGTCGGGCAGCTCGAGCGATGCCACGAGTTCCTTTCCGCTGAACCACACCTCGCGAACCGCCCGAAAGGTCGGACCATAGGTCAAGCCGCGCCCGGCCAGCGCGGCATATAGCGCGTCGGCAGCCATCCGCTGCGTCGCGGATTGCCGGCATTGATCGAGATTGATGCGGTCGCGACGCGGCGCCCGGGCCAGTCCGAGGCGTCCAGTCGCGTGTCGGAGCCAGGAGTCATCGCGCGCGCCACGGGCGCTGACCATGGCATCGCCCGTGCTTTCCTCGATATCGATACGCAAAGAAGTCGGACGTGTCAGCGGTAGCGGTCGTTCGAAACGCAGGCTGTCAATGCTGTTACCGCGGCCAAGCGCTCGCGAGGCTGCGAGCAATGCGGCGATATGACCCGCAGCCGGGAATAGCGCCGTCCCCGCCACGACGTGATCCATCAAATAAGGAAATAGCGTCGACGACAGATCCGTTCGCCACGCGGCAGACGGTCCGTCGAGACGTTGATGAAGCAGGGCTTCCGTGGTCCCGAGCGAGCGGGACGCACGCGTCTCGGGCGCCTCCGTCCAGAGCCGCTGGCGCTGCCAGGGGTATCGCGGAAGTCGCGCAAATCGCCCGTTCGAATGCTGGGCGGCCCAGCCAATCGGCACGCCCTGGACATACATATCGGCGAGCGTGCGACGGAATTGCTGCACCTCGGACTCACTTCGAACGACCGATGCCCCGGTCCAGACGGACGTGCCGGCGGCGGAAGCGCAGCTTCTCACAGCTGCACTGAGCACGCGGTTCGGCCCGATCTCGAGCGTTGCATCGAAGCCATCAGCAAGAGCTGCCGTCATCGCCGAAGCGAAATCGGCCGGCTCACGCGTGCCGCGACACCAGTAATCGGCGTCGTGGCACGCCTTCGCCACGCGGGCGCCGTACAGCGTGGAATAGAGTGGCAGCCCCGGGGCCTGATACGCCACCGAACCGAAGCGCGCCCGAAGGTCGTTCTCGATCAGGTCGACCTGCGCATGATGGTAGGCCACATCGACGTGCAGCCTGCGATGGAACACGCCCGCTTCGGCAAGTTCGGAAGCGAGCCTATTCAACGCTGCGGGTGGTCCCGCCACCACCACCGAGTCCGGCGCCAGAATGGCGCTGACCGAGACTTCGTCGCCACGGCCGTTCAAGAGGGCCGTGGTTGCCGCCAACCCCAACCCAATGGCCATCATAGAACCTTCGCCCAGGAGACGCTGGAACGCCTCGCCTCGGTGGTAGGTGAGACGTAAGGCTTCATCGAGCGTCAGCGCGCCGACCGACCAAGCGGCGGCTATCTCGCCCACGCTGTGTCCGATAGCGCCCTGAGGTTCGATCCCGAGGGAGCGCCATAACTCCGTCAGTCCGACCTGCATCGCGAGATTGGGAAGTTGCGCGTCCCGCGGCGCGCCGATCGGTGCATCAACGAGCCGCTGATCTCCCCCGCCGGCAAACACTTCCACGAGGGACCGGCCTGACGCCGGGGCGATGATGGCGTCGCAGCGCTCGATAGCCTCACGGAATGCCGGCTGCGTGGCGAAGAGTTCGCGACCCATGCCGACGTATTGCGCACCCATGCCTGTATAGACGAACAGCAGGCGGCGCGGTTGTTCGGGGGCGTGTCCAACGCTTGCCCACCCCTCGCGGTTGGCGCCCCTCAAGTCACGTAGTCTTTCGCACAATTCCGAGGGTGAGCGCGCCCATACAGCGGCGCGCGCCGGATGGTGCGTTCGGCGTCGTGCCAGCGTGTGCCCGAGATCCTGCAGCCGCGTGGTTCCCGCCGCCGCCATATCGGCAACACTCGAAGCGAATGCCGCCAGCGCCTCGTCGTCGCGCGCCGAAACCGGGTAGAGCCGGACGGCCAATTCATCTTCGGAAATCTCGGGCTCCAGTGGCATCGGCGGCGTGCCCAAAATCGCATGCGCGTTAGTTCCGCCATAGCCGAACGAGTTCACGGCGGCATAAAGGGGCTTGGTGGTGTCCAGCGGCTGCGGCTCGATTGGTACCCGCAGGCCAAGTCCGTGGAGATCGATATTGGGATTGGCCGTCCGGAAGTGCAGGTTGGGCGGCACCGTCCTATGATGTAGGACGAGCGCTGCCTTTATGAGACCCGCCACGCCCGCTGCAGCCTCGGTATGGCCGATGTTCGTCTTGATGGACCCCACCCAGAGCGCCTCATTGGGCGCGCGTCTACAGCCGATTTCCGTGCCGAGAGAACTGGCCTCGACCGGATCGCCCGCCTGCGTACCGGTCCCGTGCGCTTCGGCATAAACGATCTGCGAACCGGATAATCCGGAGTCGCGCAAAACCTGACGGATCAGTTTGCGCTGCGAATATGGATTGGGCATCGAGATGCCAGGCGTGCGGCCGTCCTGGTTTACGCCGGTGGCGAGCACGCAGGCATAGACCCGATCCCCGGCATCCAGCGCGGCTGCCAGCGGCTTGAGGACGACGACACCGACACCCTCTGCACGGACGTATCCATTGGCCGCAGCGTCGAAAGCCTTGCATCGCCCGTCGGGTGACAGGAAACCACCTTTGGTCATCGCGATGAAAGGCTCGGGGGCCAGCATCACGTTGACGCCGGCGGCGATCGCGATCTCGCTCTCGCCAGCCCACAGCGAGGAGCAAGCCAGATGAGCGGCCACCAGCGACGACGAACAGGCGGTATCGACCGACAGACTGGGACCCACGAAGTCGAAGGCGTGCGAGAGACGGTTCGACAGCATGACCATCGTCCCGCTCGTCGCTGTGCTGGGAGAGATGTAGTCGCGGCTCGTAATGCCCATCCGGTCGATGAGGTTATCTAAGCTGAAACCACCGACAAAGACTCCCACCGGACGCCCGCGCAGTTGAGCGCAGTCTTGCCCGGCGTCCTCGAATGCCTCCCATGTCGCCTCGAGCAGGAGACGCTGTTGCGGATCGAGAACGGAAGCGTCGCGACTCGACAGACCAAAGAACGGCGCATCGAACTCGAAGGGCGATTGTTTCAGGAACCCGGCGCGTCGGACATTGGTCTTGCCGGGCTCGGAAGCATCCGGATGGTAGAACCGCCGCAGATCAAAACGATCCACAGGCACTTCGCTGGTTGCATCTGTTCCGCTGACCAGCAGACGCCACAACGAATCCGGATCAACTGCGCCGCCGGGGAAACGACAGCCGATACCTACAATCGCTAATGGTTGGTGCATCGATTTTCCAGCGCAGGCGAAGGTTTAAGGCCCTGAGAACTTGTGCCCTTCAAAAGACGCGACCGGTAAAACTGGTGTCCCGATTTGCGTCATCCGCAGGCTGCGGACGACCGTCCAAAAAAGTCGCTATCGAACCCATACCGCGCTTCCCTGCCGGCGCTTCGCGGGCACCAGCTTAGTAAGGCTAACAGTTTGTTAACACGAATACAATTTCCCAATTTCGCAAGGTTAATAGCGGAAACGAACCGCCGCCGACGCGGTGTTTGGGGCCGCGGCGGCGGTTTTGCTCAAGCCGCTCCGGTGCGGAGCTTGGCGGCGCGGGGGGCCATTCGGGCGGAAACGACGTTGGTCGCGCGGAGCAATGTTCCGATGTCGGCTGCCGGCATCGGCCTGCCGAGCAGATAACCTTGAACCTCGTCGATCGAGTCCTCGGCCATCAAGAGTTCGAGCTGTTCCTGGGTCTCCACCCCCTCGACCACGACACGAAGGCCGAGCTGCGCGCTGAGCCGAGTGATGCCGCGCAGCAGCGTCACCTTGCGTTCGTCGTCGCCGATGCCGCGCAGGAACAATTGGTCGATTTTGACTTTGTGCAGCGGAAAACTGTGCAAATAGCTCAAGCTCGAATAAGCCGTGCCGAAATCGTCCAGGGAGATTTTGACGCCGATCTCGGCCAGCTGCTCGAGGGCGGCGCGGGTGCGCTTGGTGTCCTGCAGCAAGGTCGACTCGGTGATTTCGAGCTCCAGGCGGTGAGCGGCGAGACCGGTCGTTGCGAGCGCTTCGCGCACCAGCTCCGGGACGTTGGAGCGGTCGAATTGAATCGGCGACAGGTTGACGGCAACGGCGGTATCGCCCGGCCAACGCTGGCACTCCAGACAGGCCTTGGACAGCACCTGCGTGCCGATCTCGACGATCAATCCCATTTCCTCGGCGACCGGAATGAATTCCGCCGGCGATATCATGCCGCGCGTCGGATGCGGCCATCGCAGCAGCGCTTCGCAGGCCTGGATCCGTCTGGTCTTCAGGTTGAACAGCGGCTGATAATGCAGGTCGAACGCGTTGCCCTGCAACGCCTTGCGCAGATCGAATTCCAGATTGCGGCGGGCTTGGGCGGCCGCTTCCATTTTGCCCTCGAACCACAGCCATTTTCCGCGCCCCTCGGCTTTCGCCCGATAGAGCGCTAGGTCGGCGTTGCGCAGGAGCTGATCCGGGTCGATGCGATGGGAGGCGACTGCGATGCCGATGCTGGCAGTTACCGCGACCTTGTGGCCGTCGAGATCGTAAGTGCCGGCGATCGTTTCCAGGATCGAAGTCGCCAACGCTTCGCCCCGATCGAGCGAGGCGAGCGGCGCCTGCAGGATCACGAATTCGTCGCCGCCGAAGCGGCAAATGACGTCGGCGTCGCGCACGGCGACCCGCAGCCGCTCGGCGACCGCCTGCAACAGCATGTCGCCGCGGGTGTGCCCGAGCGTGTCGTTGACTTGCTTGAACTGGTCGAGATCGACGAAATGAATGGCGCACATATTATCGGGCCGCCAAGCCTGGAGCGCGTGCTCCATGCGGTCGCGCAGCACGTTGCGATTGGGCAGGCCGGTCAACGGGTCGAAGCGCGCCAGACGATTGATCTTGGCTTCGGCCGCTTTTCGCTCGGTGATGTCCTCAACGACGGCGACCATGCCGCCGTTTTCCATCGGCTGGGCGGTGAATTCGAGCGTCCTTCCATGGTTCATGTCGACCACAAAGGCGGAGTCGTCGCCGCCCGCGAAAAGAACGTCAAGGCCGTCGACCATGCTGCGCGCGTTGCTTGCGCCAATCAGCCCGGCTGTCACGCCGTTGTCGGCCAGTCCACGAAGGCTGACGCCTTTCAGTTCGAGGTCGCCCGGCAATCCGAGGAGCTGGTTCAATTTGTGGTTCGATACCACGATGCGGCGATCGGTATCGAACATGCACAAGCCATGAGGCATATTGTTGAGCGCGGTGTCGAACCGTTTCGCCAACAGCGACATGTCGCGCGACGTGCTCACGGCATCGAGCAGCACGCTGCGCAGTCTTTCAGCCATGAACTTTATGCCGAGAAAGAACGGAAAAAAAATGCCCGCGAAAAGCCAGTCAAAAATATTGCCGGACCACACGAGCGCCGCCACCATCGGCACCGAGGCGCAAAGAATCTGCACAACTACGAAGCGTGGATTCGCGAAGTTTCGTCCGAAGATGCCCGTCCCATACGCTACTGTCGTCGAATAGCTGACGAGAGCGGCATACGGATCGGAGGTCAGCGTGAAGGAAATAAAGCACCAGATTCCGAGCAGCGCATAGGATGCCGATGCTCCGGCGACATAGAAACTTTCCCAGCGCTTCCCGGCCCGGACACTTGTGACGGTCGCACGCGCGCGGTGATAAGCGCGCATCATGATTCCGCGGCCGCCGGCGAGAACGACGAAGGCCGCCGCGCACCAAAAAAGAAGGATTTCACTCGTCTTCCAATAGGTGATGAAAATGGAGCAGGCGACAAAAAGGCTTCCGATCAAAAGGGTTCGCGCGTCCTGATAAAGCGAATCCACGAGCGGAAGGTAGATGTCCGGCGGCAGCTCTTCGTGTCTGCGAACGGGCGACAGAATTCGGGACGCGAAACTCATTACTGGGTACCGGTGTGCCGCCGCGCCCGCCGTGGGCGAAACAAAACGCACTAAAGTGTGGCACGAAGGTCTATCCACCGAGTAAATTTGCACTGGCGTTGTTTTTTCGCTGCCAATGTCGATGCAATTTTCACGAGTGGTGATTGTAGGGAACGAGCCGCGGTTTTCAGGTTCCATGCGCTCGGATCACCGCGCGAAAGGCGAGCATCTGCTGCCTTGCTACGCCAAGGTTGCGCCGGGACCGCGATTTCGCTGCGTCACTCTGTGAAATAGACCTCTGCCATGAAACCAGGACGTGGAACCGCGGGCGGGCGCGGCCGTGAGCGCGACGGCTGCCCCGCTTGATGCCGCATGGCACGGCAGCGCATGACGCATGGCGCTGGCGGCGCTGTCGCTGGGTGGATTATGATCGCACCGCGCGGAGAGCGCTTCGGACGCCTGGCGATGACCGATATCCGGCCCGTGGTCGAGTGGCTCGCGGACGGCGCCCGCTCCGGCGCGAGGTCCGAAGACGTGTTGGCGGAACTGTGCCTGCGGATGGTCGGCTGCGGCATACCGCTGTGGCGCGCGGCGGTGTTCGTCACCACGCTGCATCCGGATGTTTTGGGCCGCCGCTTCCTGTGGCAGGCCGAGACCGGCGTGACGACGTCGGATGCCTTGTTCTCGCTCAGGGAAACCGATGATTTTCGCCAAAGCCCCTTCACCACCGTCTATGCCACCCGAGAGATCCTGCGCCGTCCTCTGGCCGATCCCGCGTGTCCGATCGATTTCGACGTGCTGCGCGATCTGCGCGCCCACGGCGCGACCGACTATGCGGCATTCCCGCTCACCTTCACCGACGGCACGATCCATGTCGCGACGTGGTCGACGCGCCAGCCGGGCGGCTTCACGCCACGACAATTCGCCGATCTGCAGGCGGTGATCGCGCCGCTCGCGCGCGTCGCCGAAATCCGCGCGCTGCGGCGCACGGCCGGCAATCTGATCGACACCTATGTCGGCCATCAGGCCGGCGAGCGCATTCTCGCGGGCAACATCCGCCGCGGTTACGTCGAGGCGATCCGCGCCGCGATCTGGCTCTCCGACATGCGCGGATTTACCGCGCAGTCGGAACGGCTGCCGCCGCAAGAACTCATCGATCTGTTGAACCGGTATTTCGGCTGTCAGGTTCCCGCCATTCTCGACCATGGCGGCGAGGTGCTGAAGTTCATGGGCGACGGGCTCTTGGCGATCTTCCCGATCGGCGCCGCCGATGAAGCGAAGGCGGTGTGCACGCGCGCGCTCGCCTGCGCCCGCGAGTTCCGCGCCCGCGTCGCCGAACTGCCGCGCGACGCCGACGGCGCTGCGACCCGCTTCGGTCTCGCGCTCCATGTCGGCGAGGTGATGTACGGCAATATCGGCGGCGGCAACCGGCTGGATTTCACCTGCATCGGACCGGCCGTGAACCTCGCCGCGCGGTTGGAAAAAGTCGCGGCCAAGCTCGGCGAGGCGATCGTCGCCTCTGCCGATTTCGCCGCCTATCTGCCGCACGAATTTGCGCGGCGCGGCGAGTTTGCCGTCGCCGGTTTTGCTGCGCCGCAAACCGCGTTCGGCCTGGCCGACGGCTGATTGATGGGGCGTTGAACGCGCGGGCGGCGCGACCGCTGTCGCGATCGCGCTGCGCTTGGTCCGATTGCCGCGCTCCAGTCCTATATGAGCCCTTATCCCAGCCCCTCTGGCAATGTCGGCGCCGCGAGGGCACACTGGCCGCCCCTTGGAGGCCCGCCGATGGCGTTGCTCGACGTCAAGCTCGACGACAAATACGACCTTTCGCAATCCCGCGTGTTCGTCACCGGCTTCCAGGCGCTGGTGCGGCTCTGCCTGATGCAGAAGGAATTGGACCGCAGGATCGGCCTCGACACCGCGGGCTACGTCACCGGCTATCGCGGTTCGCCGCTCGGTGGCCTCGATGGTCAGTTCATGCGCGCGGCGCGGCATCTGGAAAAGAGCGACGTGCGCTTTCAGGCCGCGATCAACGAGGATCTCGCCGCCACCGCGGTATGGGGCGCGCAGCAGGCGGAGCTGCGCGGCGAGGGCAAGTACGACGGCGTCTTCGCCATGTGGTACGGCAAGGGGCCCGGCGTCGACCGCACCGGCGACGTGTTCCGCCACGCCAATCTCGCCGGCACCGCCAAACGCGGCGGCGTGCTCGCACTGATGGGCGACGACCATACCGCGGAGTCTTCCACCACCGCGCACCAGTCCGAATATCACTTTATCGATGTCATGATCCCGGTGCTCAATCCCGCCGGCGTGCAGGAGGTGGTCGATTACGGCCTCTATGGCTGGGCGATGTCGCGCTTCACCGGCACCTGGGTGGCGCTCAAGACGATGCACGAGACGATCGAGTCGACCGCCGTGATCGACGGCGGCCTCGACCGCGTCTCGATCGTCATCCCGACCGATTTTCGGATGCCGGAGGGCGGCCTCAACATCCGCCTCAACGATCCGATTCTGGCGCAGGAAGCGCGCCTGCACGACTACAAGCGCGACGCCATGCTGGCGTTCGTCGCCGCCAACAAGCTCAACCGCATCGTCACCTCGGGCGGCCGCGCGCCGAAGATCGGCATCATCACCACCGGCAAGAGCTATCTCGACGTCCGCCAGGCGTTCGACGAGCTCGGCATCGACGAGGTCAGATGCAACGAATTGGGGCTGCGCCTGTTCAAGATCGGCTGTCCGTGGCCGATCAGCCGCCGCGAATTGGCGGACTTCGCCGCCGGGCTCGATCTCATCATCGTCGTCGAGGAAAAGCGCTCGCTGATCGAAGTGCAGGTGCGCGAAGAACTTTACGGCAGCGCCAATCAGCCCGTCGTCATCGGCAAGCGCGATGAGGAAGGCAATTGGCTGTTCCCGGTCAAGGGCGCGCTCGACGCCAACGAGGTCGCGATCTGCATCGGCGAGCGGCTGCTCAAATACCACCGCAACGACGACCTCGCGGCGCGCGTCGCGCGGCTGAAGGAATTCCAGCGCATCGCCGCCGAGACGCGCGACATCGCCCAGCGCATTCCTTATTTCTGTTCCGGCTGTCCGCACAATTCCTCGACCGTGGTGCCGCAAGGCATGCGCGCCTATGCCGGCATCGGCTGCCATTTCATGGCGCAATGGATGGACCGTTCGACGCTCGGCTACACGCAGATGGGCGGCGAGGGCGCGAACTGGGTCGGCGAGGCGCCGTTCTCCACCCGCGAGCACGTCTTTCAGAACATCGGCGACGGCACCTACAATCACTCCGGCTACATGGCGATCCGCGCCGCGATCGCCTCCAACACCAACATCACCTACAAAGTTCTGTTCAACGACGCGGTGGCGATGACCGGCGGCCAGGCCAATGACGGCGGGCTGACCGTGCCGCAGGTCGCCCGCCAGGTCGCCGCCGAGGGCGCCAAGCGCGTCGTCATCGTCACCGACGAGCCCGACAAATACGCGTCGGACACCGCCTGGCCGGCGGGCCTCACCATCCACCACCGCGATGATCTGATCGAGGTACAAAAAGAACTGGCGGAAATTCCCGGCGTCACCGTGCTGATCTACGATCAGACCTGCGCGGCGGAAAAACGCCGCCGCCGCAAGCGCCACACCTTCCCCGATCCCGACAAGCGCGTCATTATCAACGAACTCGTCTGCGAGGGCTGCGGCGATTGCGGCGTGCAATCGAACTGCGTCTCGGTGCAGCCGCTCGAGACTGAATTCGGCCGCAAGCGCGTCATCGACCAGTCGAGCTGCAACAAGGACTTTTCCTGCGTCAAAGGCTTTTGCCCGTCCTTCGTCACGGTGCACGGCGCCCAGCTGAAGAAGGGCACCGGCGTTGCCGCCGACCACGAGCTGCGGCCGCTTCCCGATCCGTTATTGCCCGCGATCGATCAGACCTACAACATCATCGTCACCGGCGTCGGCGGCACCGGCATCGTCACCATCGGCGGCATTCTGGGGATGGCGGCGCACCTCGAAGGCAAGGCCGTCGGCGTGCTCGACATGGCCGGCCTGGCGCAGAAGGGCGGCGCGGTCTTCAGCTATATCCGCGTCGCCGAGAGGCCCGAAGACATCCACGCCATCCGCGTCGCCGCCGGCCGCGCCGATCTCGTCCTCGGCGGCGACATCGTGGTCGCGGGGACGCGCAAAATTCTCGCCGCGGTGAAGCATGGGGCGACCCACATGGTCGTCAACACCGCCGAATTCCTGCCCGGCGATTTCACCCGCAATGCCGATTTCTCGTTGCCGAGCGAGCGGCTCAAGCGCGCCATCACAGCCGACGCCGGGCCCGACCACGCGCATTTCATCGACGCCGGCCGCATCGCCACCGCGCTGTTCGGCCAGTCGATCGGCGCCAATCTGTTCCTGGTCGGCTATGCCTATCAGCTCGGCGCGATCCCGCTGTCCGCCGCCGCCATCGAGCAGGCGATCGCGCTCAACGGTGAAGCGGTCGCCATGAACACCGCGGCGTTTCACTGGGGCCGCCGCGCCGCGGTCGCGCGCGCGGAAGTCGAGGCGCTGGTGAAGCCGGCGGCGGCAACGACCAGCGATGCGCAACGGCTTTCGGAAACCTTGGACGATGTGGTGGCGCGCCGCGCAAAATTCCTGGCCGATTATCAGGACGCCGCCTATGCCGCACGGTACCGTGCTCGGGTCGACCAAGTGAAGGCGGCCGAAGCTGCCCGCGCTCCCGGCAAGACTAGGCTTGCCGAAGCGGTGGCGCGCTATCTGTTCAAGCTGATGGCCTACAAGGACGAATACGAGGTTGCGCGGCTCTACACCGATGGTTCGTTCCTAAAACAGGTGGCAAACACATTCGGCGGCGACAAGCTGCGATTCGAGTTTCATCTCGCACCGCCCTTGCTCGCCCGTCGCGACAAGACCAGCGGCCTGCCGCGCAAAATGAGCTTCGGCCCGTGGCTGATGCCGGCGTTCCGCGCGCTTGCGAAATTCAAATTCCTGCGCGCCACGCCGTTCGACCCGTTTGGCTACTCGACCGAACGCCGCGCCGAGCGCAAGCTGATCGCCGACTACGAGGCGCTGCTTGGCGAAATCATCGGCAGCCTCACCGCCGATAACCACACCGTCGCCGTCGCGCTCGCGTCGATCCCGGAAAAAATCCGCGGCTTCGGTCACGTCAAACAACGCCACCTCGCCGCCGCCAAGGCGGAGGAGGCGACGTTGCTCGAGCAATTCCGCGCCGGCTCACCGGCTCTGCGCGAGGCGGCGGAGTAGGGCGCCGACGCGTTTTTCCCTAGGGGCGGCCCTCATAGGCGCTAGGTTCAAGGACGTTTCCCGGGCGCAGCGCAGCACGCAATGATGCGCTGCAGAACCGGGACCTTCGGAAACTCCGTATTTGCGACGATCCCGGGAAACATGGCTTAATCTAATGCCTATCACGGGCGCCACTCGGCGTTCGCAGGCGCCCGCTGCGACGGGTCAGCTTCGCTTGTGTGACTTTCTGTTGAATTTTGCGCGACGGCTATCTTATTCAAAAGTAGCTGCCGGTAACTGGCGTTTGATCGCGCGGGCCATCACCGGATGTTACATTTCGCCAGCGCATCCGATCCGGGCTTAATCCGCATTTCTCGCATCATAAACGAAAGTCGAACGACCCGCTTGAACTCGATTGCAACCGGGCCCGTTGGTTGGACGCCCGCCAAACCCGTTCATTTCCTCTTATCGAACAGCAGGGAGAGAGCGCCCATGTCTCACCACCTCGATTCACCCCTGGCGCGCCAGGACATTCGGCTCGACATCACCGACCTCTACGTGTTCCGCGGCGAGATCGGCACCGTTTCCGCGATCAACGTCTGTCATTCGATCTTCGGCAAAATTCCGACCCCGGGTTATCACCCGGAAGGAATGTACGAATTCAAGGTCGACCTGAACGGGGATGCCGTCGAAGACGTGACCTACCGCATCACCTTTGACGCGCGCGACGCGGCACAACGGCAGCGTTTCGTGCTGCGCCGGATCACTGGAGCGGAAGCGGTCGATCCGAAGGCGGCCGGCGTCGTCCTGGCGCAGGGATCAACCGGTGAAACCGTCACCGGAGCAAATGGCCTGCGCATCTGGGCGGGCAAAGCCGGCGACCCGTTCTGGATCGAGCCCGACGTGCTGCACGCGGTCGGCCATGCATTTCAGGACGGCACGGCGATCGATTTGCGCGGATGGGATCCTGGCAAGGCCAACAATCTGTTTGCCGGGCACACGGTGTATTCCATCGTGCTCGAGCTGCCCGACGCCGAACTGCTCGCCACTGCCTCGGGCAACAAGCGGATCGGCGTATGGGCTGTGGCGACGCTTGCTACCGACTCTGGCGGCTGGCGCCAAATCAATCGGGTTGGTCTGCCGATGATCCATCCGCTGTTCACGCAGTTCAACGAGGACCTCGGCAATCGGCTCAACGGCGGCCGTCCGGCTGACGACTTCGCCACCTATGGCGCACAGGTTGCGAACGCCATCGCCGGTGTTGTCGCGGCCGTCGGTACATCCGAGGACCCGCAGGCCTATGGCGCGAAAGTGGCGCATCGCTTTTTTCCCAACATCCTGCCCTATGAGGTCGGGACCCAGGCGACGTTCGGCTTTGCGGAATGGAACGGGCGCTCGCTCACCGACAACGCGCCCGACGTGATGTTCAGCATCGCCGCGAATACGCCCGTCCGGCTTGGAATCGGCAAGGAGTCGGTCACCGCGAAGCCCTCTCAGGTCTTCCCGTATATGCCGTCTGCGGCGTGAGGACGATCACCGTCGGGCACATTCTTTTGCCGTTGCGAAGGCGAAATGGCGAATGGCGAATTGAGATCAAACGTCGACGGGTTTGGAACGCGTGGGCACGGCGCTGGACGCGCCTTTGCCCACCCTACAGCGCGTTTTGCAAAAACTCGGGCGCGGATGCGTCGCGAGAACGAAAACTGCTGACTATTGTTCGCCGAACTCCATGCCCTCGAAAACTTCGTCGAGGCCGAGCGAGGCTTTGATGGTCGGCAGATCGATCTTGGCGTCGAGGCCCTCGTAGCGCGTGCTGGTCCATGTTCCGCCGCCGGAGCGCGACAGCACGTCGACGCGCGGTACCTCGGTGTCGACCAAGAGAATGTGGGTAACGGTGGCGATGGTCTGATACTCGACGACTTTCTTGAAACGGTCGAAGCTCATCGTGCTTGGCGACAGAACCTCGACGATCACGCGCGGCTCCTTGACGGCCATGTCGCGACGGCCGCCTTGACCGCATTCGATCGTAACGTCAGGGCGGCGGATGTTTCCCGCGGGAATACGGACCGCGACATCGTCCGTCGTCGGCCGGCAGGGCCCGCCGCGCAATTGGTTACCCAACGTCCGTATCATATTCACGACTGCACGGTCGTGCGCCAGCGAGGCGCCGGTCATCATCTTCAGCGGCAGGACCGGAAGGCCGTCGACGAGTTCGTAGAGGCGCTCCTGCTTCTCCTGCCAGGCGAAGAACGCTTGTTCGCTCATCCGCTGCAATTCCGGCTCGGCCATCTGTCCACTCTCGTCACGGTCACGCAAATTCAATCATAGCATGCGAGGCAGGCGGTGAACCATGTAGCTGCGGCGTTTGCCGGCATGCAAATTGATCGGAGATCGCATATATTATGACCATGAACGACACGCCCTTGACGCCGACCACGATTGAACCGGCCGAGCCTGCCGCGCCGTCAGTGCTTCCCGCCGAGGCTGAAAGCTTGGCCGTTGCCCCGGCGCTCGGCGTGGCGCCGGCAGTGCCCGACCCGGCGCCCACGACCGTCGCGTTTGGCGCAGAACCCGCCGCGCGTATGGAATTGCCGCCGCAACCGGCGGAGGCCCACGCCGAACAGACGGCGGAACAAGCGCCCGCGGTCAGCGAAGCTCATGCCGACACCCCTGCCGCGGAAAATTTGCCGCTCGTGGCCGCGCCCGCCGTCGCGGCCGGCGTGCCGGTGGAGCAGCCCGCCGCGGCACCGGCCGCAACGCCTGCACAGGCGCCCGCGGTCGGCGGCATCGGCGTTCTTTTGGTCAATCTCGGCACCCCGGATCTGCCCGACGCGGCGTCCGTGCGCCGTTATCTCAAACAGTTCCTCACCGATCCGCGCGTGATCGAGAAGGACACGGTGATTTGGAAGTTTGTTCTCAACGGCATCATCGTGCCGTTGCGGTCGCGCGTGAAGGCGCGCGACTACCGCAAGATCTGGAACAAGGCCAAGGACGAGTCGCCGCTCAAGACCATCACCCGCTCGCAGGCGGAAAAGCTCGCCGACGTGCTCACGCCGCTCGGCAAGCACGTGATCGTCGATTGGGCGATGCGCTACGCCAGCCCCTCGATCCCGTCGCGGCTCGCCGCGCTGATCGCGCGCGGCTGCGAGCGCATTCTGGTGATGCCGCTCTATCCGCAATACGCGGCGCCGACCACGGCGACGGTCAACGACGAAGTCTTCCGCTATTTGATGACGCTGCGCCGGCAGCCGGCGATCCGCATTCTGCCGCCCTATTACGACGACCCCTATTACATCGAGGTGCTGGCGTCCTCGCTCAAGGCCGAACTCAAGGCGCTGCCGTTCGAGCCGGACGTCATCGTCGCCTCCTTTCACGGCATGCCGCGGGAGTATGTCGACAAGGGCGACCCGTACGAGAGCCAGTGCGTGCGCACGACGCAGCTTCTGCGCGCGCAGCTCGAGCTCGACGAAGACAAGCTGATGCTGACCTACCAGTCGCGCTTCGGCCGGGCGCAATGGCTCGAGCCCTACACCCTCCCGACGGTGAAGGCGCTCGCCAAGAAGGGCGTCAAGAACCTGGTCGTCATCACGCCCGGCTTCGCCGCCGATTGTCTGGAAACGCTGGAGGAGATCGCGGTCGAGAACGCCCACGTGTTCAAGCGTCATGGCGGCGAGAATTTCGTCGCCATTCCCTGCCTCAACGACAGCCAGGCCGGCATGCTGATGATCTGGCAGCTCGCCATGCGCGAGCTCAAGGGCTGGGTGTGATCGAATTCGTTTCCCGGGCTGCAGAACCGGGACCTTCGAAAACTCCGTGCTCGCGACGATCCCGGATCAGCGGTGCACCGCTAACGCGCTGCACCGCATCCGGGAAACGACCCTGCATTAGTGTTTGTGTGCGTTCCACGCCGGCGAGCGGCGCCCTCCCGGCCCGCCGGATCAACCACTCGTTAACCATATCCGTTCTAACTCCGTTAACCATGCGCCCGCCGTCCGGCGGCCCGTGCGCGTTTTTGCGCGGCTGCCGCACTCGGCCGCGCGCCGGCGCCTGGACGGTGGGTCGATTTGGCAGCTTCCGCGGGGACGCAGACGGCAGGTTCGGTGCGTGCTTCGGGTGCGAACCAATCGCCCGCACGCCGCCGTTGCTCGCGACCCCTCGCGTTGGTCGCCGCCGCGGCCGCCATTGCGGCAGCTTCGGTCACGCCGCGACCCGCAACGGCCCAGACTCAAATGGGCCAGACTCAAACGGGCCAGGCTCAAACGGCGCAGACCCCGGCGCCCGTTTCCAACGTCGACCTGCTGCAGCCGTCGCTGCAGGGCAACCCCAACAACCCGCCCCGTTTCCGCCGTCCCGGCGATACGGCGGCGCCGGACAATCAAGTCCCGCCGACCAACACGTTCACGCGGCCATCGCGCATCGGCGCGACGCCGGTCTACGGCAGTCCGACCGGTTTCGGCGCCGGCAATACAGGCTTCGATTCGACCAACGCGCCGCGGCGCAGGCGGCGCGCGCAGCCAGCTTCGACCGCCAGCGAACTCGCGCCGCCGTCCGAAACGACGTTTGCGCCGGTGCCGACATTCACGTCTCCCCCGCCGCCCAAACCTCCGACGCCAAAGCGGCCGGTGCCGCCTGAACTTCACCCGGCCAGGGCCGCCACACGGCTGGGCGCCACGTTGCCGCCGCGGCCCGAGCCACTGCCTGTGAGCAATCCGCCATCGGAGGTGCACCCGCTGACGGCCGCCAATCGCGCCGGCGGTGTGATTGCGGTCCCGCCGCCGTTGGAGGATATCGACATTTCGAATGCAACGCCGGCGGGGACCGCATTGCCGCGCACCGTCGTGCCGTTCAGCCCCCCGCCGCCGACCGCTCCGCCGCCCAGCACCTTGCCGCTCGGAGCGCTGCCGCAGCGGCCGCTGTCGTTCGGCGCGGGCGATCCTTACGCCGCGCTCGGTATTCGTGCCGGCTCGTTCCTGTTGTTTCCGTCGCTCGATCTGTCGGGCGCCTACACCACCAACCCGGAGCGTGTGCCCGTCGCCACCTCGCCGGCGCTCTACGGCATCGGCTTCGCGGAATTGCAGGCCCAGTCCGATTGGCAACGCCACGCGCTCAATGTCGACCTCGTCGGCTCCTACACCCAATACGCCGAGGAACTGATCCCCTCGCTCGACGTCCCGTATTTCAACTCCAAGATCGACGGCCGCGTCGACGTCACGCGCGACACCCAACTCTATTTCGAAAACCGCTTTCTGCTGACGACCGACAATCCCGGCAGCCCGAACCTGTCGGCCGAGCTGGCGCGGCTGCCGATCGACACCGACCTCGGCGGCACGTTCGGCGTGGTGCAGGAGTTCAATCGGCTCTACGTCGCCGCGCTCGCGAGTTTCGACCGCGCCGTCTACGACCCGTCGCTCCTGACCAACGGCCAAGAAGAGAGCAACAGCGGCCGCAACTTCAATCAGCCGGCGGGCATCCTGCGCGTCGGCTACGACCTCGATCCGGGCTTGAAGCCGTTCGTGCAAATTCAGGAGGACGAGCGCATCCACGATGATGAGCCGTACTACGGCAGCAATCTGCAACGCGATTCAGTCGGGACCACCGCGCAAGTCGGCGCCGACGTCGATCTGTTCGGCTCGCTCACCGGCGAGATGGCGGGCGGCTGGCTCGTGCGTTCCTACGAGGATCCGACGCTGCCGGACATCAGCGGCTTCATCGCCAACGGCGCGTTGACGTGGCAGGCCACCGCGCTGACGACGGCGAGGCTCACCGCCGCCTCGGAAGTGTACGAGACGACCGTGGCGGGCGCCTCCGGCCAGTTCAGCCACGATGTCGCCCTCGAGGTCGATCATGCGTTTCTGCGCTGGCTGATCGGCAACGCGCAAGTCGGCTACGGCACCGACAATTATGTCGGCTCGTCGCTCAACGACGTCCGCTATTTCCTGTCCGCGGGCTTGACCTACAAACTGACGCGCGAGGTGCAGATACGCGGTCAGGTGCGCCAGGATTGGCAGTTCGCGAGCCAGCCCGGCTTCACGTTCATGGCGACCTCGTTTCTGCTCGGCTTGCACCTGCAGCGGTAGCATCGGACGGTGCGTCGTCCGTGTGGAAAACGGGTGTCCACCGCTCTGATTCCGGCTTTCCCCCCTTCGCCGGCTGGAATAGATTTTATCGCCCTATGGTTGTGGGCGATAGGATTTCATTCCACGAGAACGGGGGGTCGGCCATGCGTGCTGTGTTAGCGGCTTTGACACTGAGCGTTGTTGTCGCATCGTTCATCGCCCCTTCGGCGCAAGCGTGCGGCATGAAGCCGAAAGCGCATGTCGGATGTGCGCAACACACGGAGTCGAAGGCGGCGCAGGCGAACCGCGAGGCGGCGGAGATCATCGCCTGGGCGAACAAGCAAGCGGACGAGTTGATCGGGCGGGCGAAGCATGAATTGCAGGACGCCCAGACGATCAAACAGGACGCGATCGCCGCGGCCGATGGCCTCAAGGCGCGCACGGCACAAGAGATCGCGGACGCCAAGGCGCTAGCCCAGCGCGAGATCGCGGACGCCAAGGCGCAGGCGCAACGCGACATCGCGGACGACAAAGCGGCGGCGGACCGCGATATTGCCAACCGAACGCGGGAAGCCGCGACGTCTAAAGCGGAGGCGGCGACGCTGCGGCACGCCGCGGCCGAGCTGCAGGAATTTTTGGTCGTGAAGACCGAGGAACAGAAAAAGGCCCAGGCGGCGGCGATCAAGACCGCAGGCGAAGCGGAGCGGGCGAAACAGGACGCCCTGACGGCGACCAAGGTTGCGAACGACCGCGAGCACGCCGCCGAAGTGCAGACCAAGATCACGCAGGAGCAACGCCGCAAGCACGAGCAACGTTTCATCGAGCTGTTGGACCACGACCCCTGTGGCCCGGGCGCGAAAAAGGCCGAAGCTCCCGGCACGTGAAATTAACTACGGCCCAATCGCTGCGGTGACTGCAAGCGGCGCGAATATCTGCTAGGGGACGGCCATGCAGACCGTCCTCATCGGCGCGATCGCGCTGCCCAATCCGGTCATTTTGGCGCCGATGTCCGGCGTGACCGATGCGCCGTTCCGGCGCATGGCTGCGGCCCACGGCGCCGGCCTCGTCATCTCGGAAATGACCGCATGTGCGGCGCTGGCCGAAGGCAAGCGCCATGCGCGCCGCCGCGTCGAAGACCACGGCGCCGGACGTCACGTCGTCCAGCTGGCCGGCTGCGAACCGCGCTGGATGGCCGAAGGCGCGCGTCTTGCCGAAAACCTCGGCGCCGCGATCATCGACATCAATATGGGCTGCCCGGCGAAGCACGTCACCAACGGCGCCTCAGGCTCGGCGCTGATGCGCGATCTCGATCACGCGCTGACGCTGATCGACGCGGTGGTCGCGGCCGTGCGCGTGCCGGTGACGCTGAAAATGCGGCTCGGCTGGGACGATGGGAGCCGCAACGCGGTCGCGCTGGCGCAGCGGGCCGAGCAGGCCGGCGTCCGGCTCGTCACCGTGCACGGCCGCACGCGCTGCCAGTTCTACAACGGACATGCCGACTGGGCGGCGGTGCGCGCGGTCAAGGCCGGCGTGTCGATCCCGGTCGTCGTCAATGGCGACATCGACAGCTTCGACGACGCCGACGCGGCGCTCGCGGCGTCGGGAGCCGACGCCGTGATGGTCGGCCGCGGCGCGCAAGGACGGCCGTGGTTTCCCGGCCAGCTCGCGCGCTATCTCGCGACCGGCCGCCGCGAACCGCCGCCGGCGCTGAGCGATCAGCTCGCGCTCGTCAGCGCGCTCTATGACGAGATGCTCGGCCATTACGGCCTTCACGTCGGCCTGCGCCACGCCCGCAAGCATCTCGGCTGGGCGCTCGACACGGCGGCCGCGCTCGCCGGCGCGCCCGCGTACGCGCTCAGAGCCGCCCGCGCCTGCGTCCTCACCGCAACCGACCCCGTAATCGTGCTCCGCCGCCTCGCCGAGGCGTTCGACGCGTTCGGTGCGGGAGCGGGGGATCAGCCGCCATTGATCTCGCCGAGGATCTTCCCGATCTCCTCCCGAAATCCCGGCGCGATGTCGGGCCGAGCCAGCGCGTAGGAGACGTTGGCGGCGAGGAAGCCGATCTTGGAGCCGCAGTCGAAGCTGCGGCCGGCGAATTTGAGGCCGTAGAAGGGCTGGCTGCGGGCGAGCGCGATCATGGCGTCGGTGAGCTGGATTTCGCCGCCGGCGCCGCGCTCCTGCGTCGCCAGAATGTCGAGGATTTCCGGCTGCAGGATGTAGCGGCCGGTCAGGATGAGGTTCGAAGGCGCGCGCTCGCGCGGCGGCTTCTCGACCATGCTGGTGATCGAGAACATCTTGCCCTTCTGTTCGCCGACGCCGACCACGCCATATTGGTCGACGCGTTCGTGGGGCACTTCCTCGACGGCGACGATATTGGCGCGCTGACCGAGCTTCTGCGCTTCGTCGATCATCTGCGCCAGGCAGCCGCGCTCGTGCTGGACCAGCACGTCGGGCAACAGCAGCGCGAACGGCTCGTGGCCGACCAGTTCGCGGGCGCACCACACCGCGTGGCCGAGCCCGAGCGGCTCCTGCTGGCGGGTGAAGCTGGTGGTGCCGGGCGCCGGCAGGTCGCGTTGCAAGAGCTCGAGCGCCGCCTTCCTCTGGCGCTCGAGCAGCGTCACTTCGAGCTCGAACTGGCGGTCGAAATGATCCTCGATGACGCCCTTGTTGCGGCCGGTGACGAAGATGAAGTGCTCGATGCCGGCCTCGCGGGCCTCGTCGACGACGTGCTGGATGAGCGGCCGGTCGACGACCGGCAGCATCTCTTTCGGCATGGCCTTGGTGGCCGGCAGAAACCTTGTGCCCAGCCCGGCGACCGGGAATACCGCTTTACGTACGCGTGTCATGATGGTCCGTGTGGCGAGAGGAAAGCCGAAGGCAAAAAGCTTAGATGGCGATACGCTTTGTTGCCCAATTTGTTGTCCAAAGAGCAAGGCTTTAGCGAAATGACGCAGGGCGCTGTCCCGTGAAGCGTTGCGTGGCGTCGAGGTGGTCGGGGTGAACGGGCCCGTGACACCGCCCATAACCCATTATCGCGACCCGTGTAGCATCGGAAATGGCCTCTATTTTGACCGGTTGTGTTAATCGTTCGGTAAACTTCGCGGACGGTAAACTCGGCAAGCGGCCAATTGGCCCCCCCAAATTGGCCCAACGCCAAATTCGGCAACGTCACGTGAGCGATCATGGATCGGGAGCGTCCCATCGAAACCATCCGCCCTCGACGCCAAGAGCCGGCGCGCTGCCGTCCGGTCGCCAGGACGCGCGCCGCGCTGCTTCTTTGCTTCGCCGCCGCGGCGGTCGTCATGGTGCTCGGCCTTTGCGGTCCGGCGCTGGCGCAAAGCGAGGGCGATAACTGGTTGACGCGGCTGTTTCAACCGCCGGCCACGGCGCCCGTTCCGCCTCGAGCGGCCGCAGGCGCCCCCGGCGCCGGTCCGCGCGAATGGAGCGGCCAGTCCGGCGCCTCCGGCGATCCGCGCATGAGCGCCGACGCCATTCGCGCCGACGCCGCCAATTTCGCCAACTGCCTCGCGGCGCTGTGGCCGCAGGCGCAGCGGCGCGGCGTGTCGCGCGCAAGCTTCGAGCGCTTCACCGCTGGGCTGACGCCCGATCTGCGCATTATGGATCTGCTCGATGCGCAGCCGGAATTCACCAAGACGCCGTGGGAGTATCTCGACGCGCTGGTGAGCGACGAGCGCATCGCCCGAGGCCGCGAGCTGTTGGCGCAGAATGCCCAAGTGTTCGACGCCGCCGAGCGCGGCTACGGCGTCGACCGCCACATCGTCGCGGCGATCTGGGGCGTCGAATCGAACTACAGCACCATGGGCGGCGAGCGTCCGGTCATCCGCTCGACGGCGACGCTCGCCTGCGTCGGCCGCCGCCGCGATTTTTTCCGCGAGGAGTTTCTTGCCGCGCTCGAAATCCTGGCGCGCGGCGATATCGCGCCCGACCGGCTGATCGGCTCGTGGGCCGGCGCGTTCGGTCCGACCCAGTTCATGCCGACGACGTTCAAGCGCTATGCCGTCGATTTCGACCGCGACGGCCGGCGCGACGTGGTCGATTCCGTGGCCGACATGGTCGCTTCGACCGCCAACAATCTGAAAACCGACGGCTGGCTGCGCGGCGAGACCTGGGGCTACGAGGTCGTGCTGCCGCCGAACTTCAACTACATGCTGGCCGACCGGTCGCGGCAGATGACCGTGCAGCAATGGCAAGCGCTGGGGCTCTATCGCGCCGGCAATCTGCCGTTTCCTCATGCGTCGGAGCGCGCCTTTCTCCTGTTGCCCGCCGGCGCGCGCGGCCCGGCCTTTCTGATGCTGCAGAATTTCCGCGTCATCATGAAATACAATCCGGCGGAGGCTTACGCGCTGGCCATCGGCCATCTCGCCGACCGGCTGCGCGGCGGCGGTCCGTTCGTGCAAGGCTGGCCGCGCGAGGAACGCGCGCTGACCATGGCCGAACGCCTCGAGCTGCAACAGCTCCTGGCGCGCCGCGGCTACCCGATCGGCGATCCCGACGGCCGCCTCGGCCCGCGCACCCGCATCGCCATCCGCAGTTTCCAGGCCGCCAACGGGCAAATTCCCGACGGTTTTGCTTCGAGCACGGTGCTCGACCGGCTGCGGCAGCCGTGACGGCGGCAAGACTAACTAAAATAACCCGCCCTACAGGCCCCGCGCAATCCGGACTAGTTGAACCGGGAACTGCGTTCAGTACGCGTTCTTGTACGCCGCGGGCGTCAGCACGGTGCGCAACAGGATCGTCAGGTCGAGCCACAGCGACCAGTTGTCGACGTAGAACAAATCATACTCGACGCGCTTGCGCATCTTTTCGTCGGTGTCGGTTTCGCCGCGCCAGCCGTGGATTTGCGCCCAGCCGGTGATGCCGGGCTTGACGTTGTGGCGGCGGGCGTAGAGCGCGATGCGGCGGGCGAAATCCTGGTCGTGCGAGAGCGCGTGCGGGCGCGGGCCGACGAGCGACATGTCGCCGGTGAGGACGTTGAAGAGCTGCGGGATTTCGTCGAGGTTCCAGCGCCGCAGCCAGCGGCCAACTTTGGTCAGCCGCGGATCGCCCGGCCGCGCCTGCGCGATCACGTCGCCGTCGTCGAGCGTGCGCATGGTGCGAAACTTGATGATGCGGAACGGCTGTTGATTGAAGCCGTAGCGGCGCTGCACGAACAGCACCGGTCCGGGACTGTCGAGCTTGACGAGGATGGCGATGGCGATCAGAAGCGGCGTCAGCGCGATCAGGCCGACCGCGGCGAAGAACAGATCGAACAGCCGCTTCTGCACGATTTCGAGCCGCGACAGCGCGACGCGCGTGATCTGCAGGCTGGCGAGCGGACCGAGCCGCGACAGCTCGACCTCTTCGAACTTGTGCAGGATCTGCTCGGGGCCGAGATGAATCTCGACCGGCAGCGCCAGAAAGGTCTCGGCGCAGCGGTCGATGGTCTCGGTCGCCGACCACGGCATCATCAGATAAATCGCGTCCGGCTCGAGGCCGCGCACGCTCGCGACGGCCTCGGCGAGATCGCGGTCGAGGGAGGCGGCCCGCGTCTCAGCCGGCGCGGTCGCCGCGACCGGCGTGATAAAGCGGCAGCCGACGATGTTGATGCCGAGCATCCACGGCTCGTAACGGTGCAGAAAGCTGCCGATCTGCGCGCCGGTGCCGATCAGAAAAATGCGTTGCGCGGAGAGTAGCCCGGCGCCGCGCGCCAGCGCCGCCACGCGCACCACGACGAAGCGCAAGACGATCAGTCCGGCCAGCGTGCCGCCATAGAACAACACGATATAGCCGCGCGAATAATCGTCGCTGATGTGGCCGAGAAAGCCGAGCGCGAGCAAAGAGATCAGCGTCACGTTCCACAGTTGCACGGTGCGGCGGCCGTGCGGCTTGAAGGTGAAGAAGCTCGGCAGCCGGTATTCGCCGCGGAACGCGTTGGAGACGGCAAAGATGCTGGCCGCGAGCACGCCGAGCTGGATGAAGGAGCCGACATTGCCGGCTTCGCCATAGACCGCGAGGTGATAGGCGACGCCGGTCAGGCAGGACATCGCCACGATGAAGGCGATGTCGGTCAGGAACACCGCGACCGAGAACACGCCGCGCGCCGCCACCGCCCAGGCGTTGAGCGTCCGGCCGTTTTCCGGCCGTGCCACCAGCGTGTAACTCAGCGGTGTGTTCATGAGTGTGAACGCGGTACCAGCACATGTCGTCTCGGCGCTGCCCCGAAACGGAACAACGCGAAGATTCAAGTCGATTTCTCGCCAGAACCGTGCCAGCGAAAGAGCCGGAAACGCCGGACCGCGCGTGAAGCCGCGGCGGCGCGCAAAGAGGATCGGGAGTTAACGATGCAGGGCAAGATCGCGCTCGAGGAACATTTCGCCATCGCCGATACGCTGATGGATTCCCGCGGCTATTTTCCCGACCGGGTCTGGGAAGAGGTGAAAAGCCGCGTGCTTGACCTGCACGAGCGGCGGATCGCGCTGATGGACGAGTACGGCATCGCCATGATGCTGTTGTCCCTGAACGCGCCGGCGGTGCAGGCCATTCCCGATCCGGCACAGGCCTACGACATCGCCCGCAAGGCGAACGACTATCTCGCCGAAGCGGTGCACAAGCGGCCGGACCGTTTTGCCGGCCTCGCCGCGCTGCCGATGCAGGAGCCGGAGCGGGCGGCGCGGGAGCTCGAGCGCTGCGTCACCGAACTCGGCTTTCGCGGCGCGCTGGTCAACGGCTTCTCGCAGATCGGCGACGGCGACACCGCGCTCTATTACGACCTGCCGCAATACCGGCCGTTCTGGGCGACGGTCGAGAAGCTCGACGTGCCGTTCTATCTGCACCCGCGCAATCCGCTGCCGCGCGACGCCAAGATCTACGACGGCCACCCTTGGCTGCTCGGCCCGGTCTGGGCGTTCGGCCAGGAAACCGCCGTGCATGCGCTGCGGCTGATGGGCTCGGGCCTGTTCGACGTCCATCCGCGGCTGCAGATCATTCTCGGCCATATGGGCGAGTGCCTGCCGTTCGCGATGTGGCGCATCGACAACGCCAACGCCTGGATCGAGAACCGCCACCACTACGCCGCCAAGCGGCGCATGCGCGAATATTTTTCCGCCAACTTTCACGTCACCACGTCGGGCAATTTCCACACCCCGGCGCTGTTCGCCGCCATCGCCGAGATCGGCGTCGAGCGCGTGATGTTCTCCACCGACTGGCCGTTCGAAAACATCGACCACGCCGCCAAATGGTTCGACACCTGCCCGATCAGTGAGAACGACCGCACGCTGATCGGCCGCACCAACGCCATGCGGCTGTTCAAGCTGGGGAATTATTGAGGCGGCAGTCATCGTGGGAGAGGGCACGGCGACGGGCGCCTCGCCTGCAGCGTGGGTGAGAAGCCACGCTTCGCTCATCCGGGTTATGGTTGCTGCGCCCGGCTTGCTTTGCGCGTCATATGAGACTAGATAATGTCTCATATGAAATGGACCGACCAATGTCCGAGGTGCAGGCGCGTTCGATCGCGGCGCTTTTAGGCGTAAAGCCGAAAACGCCGATCTTTTCGTCCCTCGACCTCGCCAACGAGGTCGGTAGGGGGCTTTCGGTCGATGCCGTTGACCGGCTGTGCAGCGTGATCGCGCCGGCGGAGCCCGCCTTGCGCTATCGGATCGTAGCGAAGGCGACGCTGGCGCGGCGGCAGAAGACAGCAGAGCAGCGGCTCAGTCGCGACGAAAGCGATCGCTTGGCGCGGCTCGCGCGACTATGGGCCTTCGCACTGAATGTTTGGGGCTCGGAGGCGGCCGCGCGGCGCTTCCTTGCCGAACCGCATCCGCTGCTCAGGGGGCGCGTCCCGCGCGAGGTGGCGACGGAAACCGAGGTCGGCGCGCGGGCCGTCGAAGAGCTTCTGGGGCGGCTGAAATATGGATCGGCGGCGTAAGGGTCGCGCGGTTCCGCAGCGTCTCGACCGCACGTTGGTTTGCTATCGCATCGGCGATCCGGCGGGCGAGTTTCCGCTCTACGATGCGCGCGGATCCGTCCGCTATCCCGGCCGTTGGAACGATACGGAAACGGCGGTCATCTACGCCAGCGAACATTATTCGACGGCGATGTTGGAAAAGCTCGCGCACGGCAACGGCGCGTTGCCGCTCAATCAGCATTTCATCTCGATCACGGTTCCGAGGCGCACGAGTTACGAGGTCGTCACGAAGGATCATCTGCCGGGTTGGGATACGCTCGAGCCGTCGGTGTCGCGCGAATTCGGCGCGAGGTGGGTGAAAGAGCGGCGGTCGGCGATCCTATTGGCGCCGAGCTACGTCGCGCGCATGGAGCGCAACGTCGTGATCAATCCGGCGCACGAAGATGCCGGCGCCATCGACACGAGCCTTCCCGAACCGGTGTGGTGGGATCGGCGGTTGTTCTGATAGAGAAGCCCAGTGTGTCGAGCCGGTGGGGTGGAACAAAAAGTAATTCCACCATTCGTTCGCTCTTATGCGAGGGATTACAACTTTGCCTCATCTGCCCTGCCGCCCTCGGCCGGCTTCGACGATTCCGCCCATTCGGCGACGCAGCGTTCGAGATCCTTGCAGTTGCTGTGCATCTGTTCCAGCGCAAAGCCGAGCGCGAAGAAGCGCTCCGCCGCATCGCCGGGAAGCGTGGCCGTCAGCCCCTCGCGGCGCAAGGTTTGGACCTCGGCGGCATAGGCGTCGAGCGCCGCCTCGACGTCGGCGAGCGGCGGCGGGCCGCGGCGCGCCAGCAGCGCGGTCGAGCTCGCGCGCAGATAATCGGTGAGGGCGACACGGGCGCGCGCCAGCGGCGCTTCGAGCCGCGTCGCGATCGGCTGCGGCAACGGACTGACGGCGGCGCGGCCGATCATCACCAAATCGTGGCGCAAGCGCAGCAGCGTGCGCAGGAGCGGTCCGGTGTCGGGGCCCGTGGCGAGATGCGCGCCGCGCTCGCGCTCGGCTTCGGCGCCGACGATGTTCAATTGCGCCAAGGCCTCGCCGATGCCGTCTTGAATGCGATGCGCCGCATCCGCGTCGAGGCCGTGGGTCAGGCCGGCGAGCAACTCGCCGAAGGCCGCCGCGATCCGGTTCAATGCGCGCGCCGCGGCCTGGGCGACGAGCCGATGGGCGCTCGAGGGAAACAGCAACAACGAGACGGCGAGACCGGTGCCGCCGCCGACCGCCACCTCGAACACGCGGTCGATGGCCGAAGCGATGGGTGAGGCATGGGTGATGGTCGGAACCAACAGCACGATGATGGCGGTGACCGGCGCGACGGAGAGGCTCGGTCTCGTGGCGGCGATGACGGCAAGCGGCGCCACGGCGACCGCGACGACGGCGAGCAGCGCGATTTCGCTCCTATGCGGGATCAGCACACCGATCGCCCCGCCATAGATCGCGCCGCCGAGCGTCCCGATCAGATAATCCAATGTCGCTTTGAGCGACCGCCCGACGCTCACTTGCGTGACGATGACAGCGGTGAGCACCGACCACAGCGGCAACGCCAGGTGCAGCAATTGCGCCAGCACCAGAGCCACCAGGGCGGCAACCGTCACCCTCGCCGCCAGCGCCAACTGCGGTCTGTGGCGGCGCACGGCGGCGCGAAGTCTCAACCACAATTTCGTGATGTGCGTCACGCTGATCGTCCCGGGATTCGATTCGAGCCTCGATGACGAGACAATCACATCATCGGCAGGCGGGAAAGTCGGCGGAACGGGGTGGTGTTCCACCACATCAGGCCGCGCAACGACGTGGATGGCCGGAACAAGTCCGGCCATGACGCTCGAGATGGCCGAAGTGAGCGACGCCGAGATTCGGTTCTTGATCGGGCATGGTGCTACGAAGGGCCGGTGAGGAGCGAATTAGCGCCACGAAACGCTCCTCCGTTCGACCACTGCAGGATGACGATATTTCGCTTACAGTTCCGGAAGCGGCTGCGGCGTCTGTATCCGCCGAAGTCTCTGATAGAGTTGCTTTGCACGATCGAGGCGCCCGTTCGCCGCTTTGTCGGGCTTTCTGTGTTCAGTCTCGCCCCACGGATCTGGAGCGCTCTCATAAGAAAGGAAAAGCGCGGTCGCGGCAAGCTCAAGCTCTACGGCGTCCGCGTTGACCATTTCTTGCGCGAGTCTACGGCGCGCGGGATCCAAATTCGAATCCTGAGGCATCGTTGCCGTGAAAGTCGAATATACGCCTCCCCAAGCCGCGACGCTTTCAATCTCGCGCATCACTCCGAGGACGCGCGCGCGCTGCGAGGCCGCGGTGAGTTGTTCTGAATAGGGACCATAATGCTTGTAACGGAACGGGAAGCCGCTCCCGAGACCGGCGGCTTCCAGCACGAACGCGATCTTCTGCAGGCGCGTCCGCCCGACAATTTGGCCTCCCGCATCGCGAACGATCGCAGCGGCCTCGTGTGCATCGTCTAGGTTTGCCATCGTTGGATCCTCGCGTCGATTATTTGATTTATCTGGTCCATCGCTTCCGTGTCGTTTTCAGCATAATAAACTCGGAAAGCCTTATAAGTCTCGAGTTGCGCAACGACTTTTGAACGCTCCGCGAGGTCGACTAGCTTATCGCCCTCAGTGCGGATATTGATTTGGTTGAGAGGTCCCTTTGTTTCCGTCAACCGATTGTACGGAGACCGGACGGCCTCATCGAGGAGTATCCGAGGCGCGCCGTTTTTATGCTTTGTCGACCACGTGACGAGTTCGTCGCGTATATTCCCGCACACTGCGTCTGCTTCTGGTGAAGCTGCCTCAGCATCACCCCTATCGTGAGCGATGCGCGCGCGCACGTCGATGCATTTGTAGAGCTGGCGGTCGCGCATTCGCTTCGCGAGGTGCGCGATGCATTCGTCCTTCGCGTCAACGAAGAGTGGAAGAGCGCCCCACACGACCGTGTCATCTAGCGCAAGCGCAGCCTCTATTTGGTCTGGATGCTTCGCAAACTTCACGAGCGGATGCGTCGACGGCAAGCCGACTTGCTTTATCGAGCCGTCCTTAACGAGTGTTATCAAGCGCGCGAGCAGTTCGATACAAAGTTTCTCAACGCCTCTCGTTGTCTTGTGATAGTAGATCGTCGGATAGAGCTGGAAGAGGCCGAGCACGTACGCCTCGGCCGCGAAGATCGCCTTCCGTCCCAGGACAAATGTCTGAATTTGACCGAGCGGGGTTTGATCGACGCCATATGGAAGCATGTCGACCTCGAGGTTTGCCACAAGCCATTCGAAGTCGATGTGCGCATGCTCGCTACCGGTCATAAGACGGTCGCGCCGCATGTAATCAAGCCGATCGGCGTCGAATTGGCTGGAGACAACGGCAGAATAGATCGTCCGCGTACCGGCGCTCCTGACGATGTCGGCGACGTCGTCGGGGAAACCGCTCCCGAGTTCGCGCAGCACCTCGGCGACCTCGCTCTTGCGGATCAGCATGTCGCTCACGGCCTCGTGGTCGGCCATCCTCAGGTCGAAGCGCATGCCGAGAGCTTCAAACGCATGGCTGAAGGGACCGTGGCCTAAGTCGTGCACCAAAGCAGCCGCGAGCGCCTGATCCGCGCGGGCTTGCTCGTAGGGAGAGACATGCTTCTCGATTACTTTCATCAGCCGTCGAGCGGTGTGGAACACGCCAATACTATGTACCAACCTGGAGTGGGTCGCCCCGGGGTAGACGAAGTCAGAAAACCCAAGCTGCTTGATACGCCTAAGCCGCTGAAAGGGACGCGTCTGTATCACGCGCCAAAGCACATTCTCTAGATGCGATCCCTCGTCGAACTCGATGAGATCGTGCAATGGATCACGGATGCGCAGCTGCTTCGGCATCGAGTCGAATCACCCTCCGCAGCAAGTTCTATCATAGAACAAAACATGAACATGTCAATTGGGCTCGAAAATCACAGCGCATCGCGGTTAAGGAACCGTAGAAGACCGCCGGTTTCTCAGCTCGCCTCGCGCAGCTTGACGGCGCCTTCCAGATCGACCGAGACCAGCTGCGACACGCCGCGTTCGGCCATGGTGACGCCGTAGAGGCGGTTCATGCGCGCCATGGTGATGGGATTGTGGGTGATGATGATGAAGCGCGTGTCGGTCGAGCGCGTCATCTCGTCGAGCAGGTCGCAGAAGCGCTCGACATTGTAGTCGTCGAGCGGCGCGTCGACCTCGTCGAGCACGCAGATCGGCGCCGGATTGGTGAGGAACACCGCGAAAATGAGCGCCATCGCGGTCAACGCCTGCTCGCCGCCGGAGAGGAGCGACAAGGTCGCCGGCTTCTTGCCGGGCGGCTTGGCCATGATTTCGAGGCCGGCTTCGAGCGGATCGTCGCTCTCGATCAGCTGCAGCTCCGCCGCGCCGCCGCCGAACAATTGGGTGAACAGCTTCTGGAAATTGTCGTTGACCGTCGCGAACGAGGACAACAGCCGCTCGCGCGCTTCGTGATTGAGGCTTTGGATGCCCTGGCGCAGCCGCCGGATCGCCTCGATCAGATCGTCGCGCTCGGCGATGAGCTTGGCGTGCTGTTCCTCGACCTCGCGCAATTCGTCCTCGGCACGCAGATTGACGGCGCCGAGCCGCTCGCGCTCGCGCCGGTAACGGTCGAGCGTGGCCTCGACCTCGGCGATCGCCGGCTGATCGGCGTCCGGCTTGAGCTCGGCGAGTTCGGCGGCGGCCGGCGGCTCGACGTCGAGCGCGTCGCGGATTTCGTGCTCGATGTCGGCGAGGCGGCGCTTGGCGGCCTCGCTGCGCTCTTCGGCGCGGGCGGCCTCGGCGCGCGCCTCGCCCATCGCTTCGAGCGCGGCGCGCGCGGCCTTGTCGGCGTCGGCCAATCCGGTCTCGGCCTGCGCGAGCGTATCGGCCGCCGCGCGGCGCGCCGCGGTCGCGGCTTCGATCTCGCCAATCAGCGACTGGCGCTGGGCGGCGAAGCGCTCCGGCGCGCTTTCGAGCTCGGTGCGCTCGGCGGTCGCTTCCGCGCTGCGCTGCTCGACGGTGCTGATATGCGCCGCGGCATTGTCCTGGCGTTCGTTCCAGTCCTTGCGCTCGGTCGCGATCGCCTGCAGGCGGCGATTGGCCAACTCGGCCTCGCGCGCGATGGTCTGTTCCTCGACCCGCACTTCGGCCAGCGCCTTGCGCTCGCCGGCGATGACCTCGTTGATCGCGGCGAGCTTTTGCTCGAGCTCGGTGGCGGAGGGAAGTTCGGCGAGCGCGGCTCGGGTCTGATCGCGTGCCGCGACCGCTTCGTCGCGGCCGGTGTTGATCCGCTGCTGGGCTTCTTGCAATGCCGAGACGCGGGCCGCGTTGCGGCTGATTTCGCGCTCGGCGGCGCTGTGGGCGTCGCGGGCGGCGTCGGTTGCCTGCTGCGCCTCGCGGGCGCGGGCGCGGGATTTGATCTCCGTCGCCGCGGCCGAGGAGCGGGCCGCCTCCGCCGCTTCGAGCGCGCGGTGCTGCGCCTCGACGTCGGCGCGGGCGCTCGCAAGCTCGCCCTCGATTTCCTGCAGGCGGCCGCGTTCGGCGAGCCGGCGCGCCGCGCCGGTCGGCGCATGGGCCGCAGTGGCGAAACCGTCCCAGCGCCAGAAATCGCCTTCGAGCGACACCAGCCGCTGGCCCGGCTCGAGCAGCGCCGCAAGCCGCGCACCCTCGGCGCGGTCGACGACGCCGATCTGCGCCAGGCGCCGCGCCAGTTCCGGCGGGGCCTGCACGAAGTCGGCAAGCGCCGTGGCGCCTTCCGGCAAGGCCGGATCGGACGGGTCGATCGTGGCGCCGGCCCAGCGCATGGGCGCGGTGGCGTCGACCGGCGCGTCGAGATCATCGCCGAGCGCGGCGCCAAGGGCCTTCTCGTAGCCCTTTTGCACCGTGAGCGAGTCAGCGACCGGCGGCCACAGATTCTTGCTCTCGACCGCGAGCAGCTTGCTGATGGTCTTGGCTTCGGTTTCGAGCCGCTGCACCCGCTTTTCGGCGGTGGCGACTGGCGCGCGTACGGCTTCGAGCCCGTCACGCGAAGCGGTGTGGGCGGCTTCGGCGGCGCGGGCGGCGGCTTCGGCGTCGGCCAGCGCGGTCTGCGCCTCGGTCAGCGCGACCGTGAGCGCCGCGTGGTCCGGCTGGCCGCTGCCGCTCGCCGCGAGGCCGGCTTGGACATTGGCGAGCTCGGCTTCGAGCCGGGCCACGCGTTGCTCGTGATCGCGCAGCGCGGTCTGCAGCTGATTGCGGCGCGCGGTCAGATCGGCAAGTTCGCCGGTCAGTGCGGAAAAGGATTGTTCCGACACCGCCAACTTCAACGCCGCCGCCGTCACGCGCGCGTTCACGCCGCTCAATTGCGCGGCGTTGGCCTGCGCGTCGGCGCGCAACACGTCTTCTTCGCCCGCGAGCCGCACCAGGGCCGCTGCGGCATCGGCGGCGAGCGTGCGCTCGCGGGCGAGATCGGCGGCGTATTGGCCGAGCCGGCGGTCGAGTTCGGCGATGCGTTCCTTGGCGCGGGTCTCCTCGCGTTCGAGCGCGTCGCGCGCCACCAGGAGGCGCTGCAGCGCGGCGGCGGCCCTGGCCTCGGCTTCGCGCAAGGCCGGCAAGCCGGCCGCGACCGAAGCCTGGCGGACCGCGGTTTCGGTCTGCTCGCTGGTGCGGGCGGCAACGACGCGCACGGCGCGGTCCCGGGTCTCCTCGGCGGCGCCGACCTCGATCCGCGCCGCGACCCAGCGCAGATGGAACAGGAGCGCTTCGGCGCGGCGCACTTGCGCGGAGACGTTGCGGTAGCGCGTGGCCTGCCGCGCCTGGCTCTTGAGGCCGGAAATCTGCCCGGCCAACTGGCCGATCACGTCCTCGGCCCGTTCCAGATTGTGCTCGGCGGCCTTGAGCCGCAGCTCGGCCTCGTGGCGGCGGGCGTGCAGTCCGGAAATGCCGGCGGCTTCCTCGAGCACGCGCCGGCGGGCTTCCGGCCGCGCCTGAATGATCTCGCCGATGCGGTTCTGATGCACCAGCGCCGGCGAGCGCGAACCGGTCGAGGCGTCGGCAAACAGCATCGCGACGTCGCGGGCGCGCACTTCGCGGCCGTTGATGCGGAAGGTCGAGCCCTGCTCGCGCATGATGCGGCGGGAGATTTCGAGGCTTTCGGCGTCGTTGAAGGCCGCCGGCGCCTTGTGCGCGCTGTTGTCGATCGTGACCGCGACTTCGGCGTGGTTGCGCGCGGGGCGCCCAGTATTGCCGGAGAAGATGACGTCGTCCATCTCGGCCGCGCGCATGGCCTTGTGCGAGGCTTCGCCCATGACCCAGCGCACCGCCTCGACTAGGTTGGATTTGCCGCAGCCGTTCGGGCCGACCACGCCGGTCAAGCCGGGCTCAATCTCGAAATCGGTGGTTTCGACAAAAGATTTGAAGCCGATCAGGCGCAGCCGCTTGAGCTTCATTCGCGTGTTACATCCATCGCCTTCGTAGCGGCCACGAAGGGTACAGCCAAAGGTTCACGCTCCACGAGGTTTACGCCTAGGAGCGCGTCGCGCAACGATTGGTGCCGCATTGGCGCGGAGAATGGGGTGTCGCGATTGCGCACGCAACACCGCCGCCCGGGTTATCCAGATTTTCGCAAGGCCAAAAAGCGCCGGCAGAGCGGCCGGCGCCGGCTCCCGGGGCGAACAAAAAACCCTTATCCTTCCTTGAGATAGGGGTCGATCGCCTTGGCCAGCGCGTCGATCGATTGATCGCCGACCAGCTTCTTGCCGTTGACGAAAAAGGTCGGCGTGGAATTGACCCCGAGGCTCTTGGCGGCGCGGTCGCGCACCTCCTGGATGCCGTCGAGCACCTGCTGATTCGCCAGGCACGCATCGAACGATTGCTGGGTGAAGCCGAATTGCTTGGCGATTTCCATGAGCGGGGGGACGGGCTTTTGCACCATCCATTCCGGCTGCTTGGCGAACAAGGTCTCGACGATCGGCATGAACTTGTCGTTGCCGGCGCAGCGCGCCAGCATGAAGCCCGCGGCGGCTAGCGCATCGAGCGGGAATTCGCGGAAGATGAATTTCACCTTGCCGGTGTCGATGTAGCGCTTCTGCAGCTCCGGGAACGTGGTGGTCGCAAAGTGCGCGCAGTGCGGACACGTCATCGAGGCGTATTCGATGGTGGTGACCGGCGCCTTGTCGGAGCCGAGCGTGACATCGCCGGCCGGGCCGGCCTTGGCGAGTTCCGCCAAATCGGGCTCGGCGGTATCCGCCCTGGCTGACGACATGGTTTGCGCGAGCACGGCACCCGCAACGCCGGCGCCCGCCAGCGCAACGGTGGCGGTGGCCGTGGAGAATTGACGACGGGTCAGTGTCAAGGTCGGCTCCTAGATTAAGGCAAGGCGTTTAAACTTACGAAATTCTGCCGCAGGAATGTGGCACCGGTGCGCCATTCCGCCAAGTCTTTCCCGCCAAAAGCCAGCTGCACTGTCGCCGCAAGCACCCCGGACGGATCGTTGGACGAATGCGGGCGCGACAGCTTCACGCGCGCCGGATCGCCGCGCCGAGCCGCGCCAGGGCTTGTTTCAAATCCTCGTCGGCGACAGTCGACAGGCCGGCAGCGATGGTGGCCGCCGCGGCCGGATCGATAACCGGGCGGGATTTCCGCGCAGCGCGCCGCAGCGGGGCCTGGCGCAGCGCGATGCGCTCGACCGCGCGCCAGCCGAGGAAGCGGTTGACGCGTTCGCAGATGACGTTGGCGAGGTGCTGGATTTCGATCGCCGCCGGCCCCTCGACGCGCAGAATGAGCGTGCCGGGCGGGCGCTCCCATCCCGGGTCGTGACGGTTCGTATCCTGCCGGCCGCTTGCCGCGCGCATCGAGGGGGAGGGCGGCCGCGGCCACTGCATCTTGATCGGCTCGCTGTACGCCGCGATCTCCGCGCCGACGATTTCGGTCCAGCGCGTGACCAGTTCGGCCGAGGCAAAACCCTGGCGCTTGAACGTGTCGCCGACGACCTTGCCGAGAAGCTCGCGCAAGGGTTTGGCGAAGGCGCGGGAGGGCTTGTTCATGATGGGGCGCTCTGTCATTCCCTCATTCATGCCTGTAGCAGCGAAGCGTGCCGCGCGACAGCGCCGCAAGGCCGCGGCGGCGCAGTCGTTCCCGCAACCCACCGCGCTCTCCAAAGCGCTTCTGGCCTGGTACGACCGCCATCGCCGGGTGCTGCCGTGGCGCGCGGTGGCGCCCGCGCGCGCCGAACCGTACCGCGTCTGGCTGTCCGAAATCATGCTGCAGCAGACCACGGTGAAAACTGTGGCGCCGTATTATGCCCGCTTTCTGGCGCGCTTCGGCGACGTGCATGCGCTCGCCGCGGCGCCGCTCGAGGAGGTACTCAAAGCCTGGGCCGGGCTCGGTTATTACGCCCGCGCCCGCAATCTGCACACCTGCGCCCGCGCCGTGGTCGAGCGTCACGGCGGCGAATTTCCGGCAAGCGAGGCGACCTTGGCGACGCTGCCCGGCGTCGGACCCTATACCGCCGCCGCCATCGCCGCGATCGCGTTCGACCTGCCGGCGAGCCCGGTCGACGGCAATGTCGAGCGCGTGGTGGCGCGGCTGTTTGCGGTCGAAGCGCCGCTGCCGGGGGTCAAGCCCGAGCTGCGCCGGCTGGCGCGCGAACTGACCCCGCAACGCCGCGCCGGCGATTTTGCCCAGGCGCTGATGGATCTCGGCGCCACCATCTGCACGCCCAAGCAGCCGGCCTGCGCGCTGTGTCCGTGGAACGACAGCTGCGCCGCCCGCGCGCGCGGCGACGCGCAAACGTTTCCGCGCCGGACGCCCAAACGCGAAGGCGCGTTACGGCGCGGCGCCGCCTTCGTCGCGCTTCGCGCCGACGGCCATGTGCTGGTGCGAACGCGGCCGGCCAAGGGCCTGCTTGGGGGAATGACCGAAGTGCCGACGACCGATTGGGTAACTGATTTCGATGAGGCTACGGCGCTCGACGGCGCGCCGCGCTTCGGCTCATCGAAACGGCGAGCGGCTCTGGCGTGGCGCCGACTTCCCGGCGTGGTGCGGCACGTGTTTACCCATTTCCCGCTCGAGCTATCGGTCTACACCGCCGAGCTTCCGGCGCGCTCGCCGGCGCCGACGGGTACGCGCTGGGTCGCATTGGAAGAACTCGGCGGCGAAGCGTTGCCGAGCCTCATGCGCAAGGTCGTGGCACATGCGCTCGGCGCGTAGCCCGTAGGAGCGCCGCGAAATGCGGCCAAGCCCTCTACAGTCCGTGCGTCCCAGGCTTCCTGGCCGAGTTCCAAAACCTCAAAAGCTCTATAACTTCATTCTCGTCATCAACGACATAGATGATCCAGTATGTCGTTCTCGCCAACTTGAACAACTTCGCCCGATACGGCGGTCCGGTCTCATGGAACCAACTAGGCCATGAACCCATAAATGGGATTCCCATTTTTAGCGAACAGTGATTCAACCTTGCAAGCGATGGAGGGTTGGATGGCTCGTTTCGATCTGACGGACTTCGAGTGGTCTGTGATAGCGCCGTTG